>ERZ778027.2532-NODE-2532-length-22167-cov-11.431802_pt1 | contig 22167 bp, 20 predicted proteins | sample MGYA00375757_ERZ778027 | MGnify/ENA primary metagenome ERZ778027 (study PRJEB29350, sample SAMN05389817) | bioreactor metagenome | isolation source: Ammonium sulfate bioreactor | place: South Africa: University of Cape Town | collected 2014-02-18 ...
CAAATTTCAAATAGGTTCGATTGGCCCACAATTGTGAGTATCCATATTCTTCATCATGATAAACACTCCATTCAGCACCTGTATATTGATAATCAACTAGATTCTGTCCTGCATTACCAATCAAAATTTGTGTAATACCATCATCATCACATCGTTGTTGATACATTGGACAAGTTCGTTCATAGGAATGAATATGCGCAAAAAGATTAATATCGACATGATATTTATAGAATAGTGGTTCTAAATAATGTTGTAACATTAGAATGATAAAATAAGGTGGATTAATAATTTGTGATGAATACATTGGACGATGTGAACTGACAATCAGCCATGGTGTACGTGAACGATTGACTGATTGTAGATCTTGTTCTAACCAAATATATTGTGGTGATCCAGGACGAAAATCATGTTCACCCGAAAAGAATACGAAATGAATGGGACCAACATCGAAACTATACCAAAATAGACCATTGCCATTCGATGGCGAATGAAAACGACGTACCATAGGAACAGCACATTCACCACCGGAATCTGTACCGTAATCACCCCTTTATTAAAAATTGAAAATAAATGTGAATTATAATTGACGACATGAGACTTACCATGATGGTCGAAATCCACCGGGACCTGGTGCTCCACTTGGATCTTTATCACCACCAGTAACATGATCATATTCATGATTTCCAATACTAACCATATAGGGTATACGAGATGCAATGGGTTCTATTTGAGTCATAAATGCATCCCATAGAGCACCAATTCCTCGTGCATAACTAATATCACCAATATGTAATAGACAAGTGATATTACTTGACATCACACGTGTTTGAACACGATCTATTGTTGATTTTGCACCGGGTTGAACTGGTGATAATCCCATGTCACCATAAGCTATGATGGATACTTCCGAATCAGTATTAGGCGATGGTCGATTTACAAATGAATACACCGATGACCATCCATCTTCATCTGTACCAACTCGATAGAAATAGGTGACAGATGATTGCAGATTTTCCAAGAGAATTGTATGCATAAAACCAGGATGAATGAAATTTTGTGGCCCCCAAATAGTTGCTTTTCCTTCGCACATATCCGATGCCGTGTAAGTAAGTGTTGTGCCATTGACTTGCCGTTGAAGAGTAGATGGATTCAATCCGTATTGACATTTGGGTGTATGTTCACTTGAATTAGTAACAAACGAAATAAACATTTGATCGATTCGATCAGCATAAGCTAAATGAATTTGTGTTGGTTCATTGTAGTTCAATGGTTGAATACGAGTTGATTTAGCTACGAATGAATAATTGCCAGTACAATTTTGATCTCGTGAATAGTATCGAAATTCAAGTGGTCGACGTAAATTAATCATTTGCCATGACATACTAGTTTGATTCTTGTGTACAAATTCATAGTCAAAATATTCGCAAGCTTCTAATTAGAATATCATTTTTTTTAAAGATCGGTAGATGCGTATATCTGTACGTAATTACCTGCAAGTGGAATCTCAGTAAAGTAGATGCCAATAAAATCATCTAAACATGTATTTGACATGGCTGTCCATGTGACATTAATTTCATCGAGACTAGTATAGACTGTTGATGATACATTCAAATCAGAATTTATTGATGTGGAAATTCCTGGTCCACGGTTGCAAGCGTATGGACTCGGTTCATCTTTAATTGAATGTCGTTTGCCAAATGGACCATTATTATTTAAATGACGATCAGATGCTGCTACTAAATAAATAAACAGAAACAATAACAACATTATTTTATTTTAGTGTTGCATTTTCTTTTGCATTTATATACGATATCACAGAGCAGATAATATCAGCTACTGATAACACTAAATATACCTCACTACTATTCTTTATTTCTTTTATGTTTCTCGAACATTTTTCTTGACCCCGGTCATAATATACGTGTATTCTGGATATTGTAATGGAAGTTTTCAAACAAAAGAAACATCATTTACTGGTGGTGGTTTGCAACCAGAGCTCATGTCTTTTGGTGATTTCAGTAGTGACACTCCATTAGATATTGTTATTTCGTATACTTCAAGCGAATTAGCTGTTTTCTTTGGATTTGGTAATGGAACATTCGGTAGAAGAAAAATATTTATTTCGAATGACACTGAAGCGGTGACTCGTTTCACATCGGTTAATGATTTGAATCATGATGATTATCAAGATATTGTTATTGGTAATGCATCACCATACGGTATTAGTATTCTATATGGAGATGGACATGGTAATTTTTGGTTTCAATTTATATTTTTAAGCGATATTACTGAAAGTTTTACTTGGATCAATATTGGTGATTTTAACAATGATGGATATCAAGATATCCTTGTTACCGGGGAACAATCCGGTGTTATGAATATTCTGTTGAACATGAATTCATGTTAATTAAAACTTTTTTAAAGTGTTGCGTATGTGTGCGTTTTACTTTCATTCAATAAATAATGTATTTAAAAATTTAAAGAGAAAGTGTCATAACAACAACACTCCACGAAGGAACTACTATTGAAAATTTGCCATCTGTTGCTCGAACAGATCGTGTTACAATCGATGCAGCATTCGGATTGTCTATCGTATTTGCAACTGTAGCTGGATCGACACCTGGACCAGCCGTTAATATATAAGCGATGCCTTCAGATGATACAGTTGATCCTTCAATTTGAGTATTGACAATTGTATCATTTCCATCGATACTTGCCATTTTTAAAATCAATGAATTGTTTTTCACATTCTTCGTTGCTACAAAATAGAAATTACCAAGTTTGCCATCGCCTTCATTGTGAAATTCTACAGATTGATGAGTCATAGAACTATTGACAGCCGTTGAATGAAGAAGTAGATCACCAAGATTATTGCTGAACATCTTTTGAGCTAAATACGATGTACTTTTAACTACGAAATTAGCATTCATGGATATTAGATTCGGTCCTGCTTGTGTTGCATTTATATTTTGTAGAACAGGAGCATAACAACCACCGATAATCACATCTGAATTTCGTTCGAAACTAATACGAAAAATAGATTCAGCAATAGCAGTTTTAATCGTTGGAAACGGAGGTATCAAACGAGACTGACGAGCAGCAAATTCACCGACAAATACTTTCGAACTCTGTCGTGGAATGTAATCATAGAGACGAAAATTATTGATATAAAATGACGGTGGCTGATAATAATGATCATCGATGATCGGAGGATCTTTAATATATTGACTTGTTGTTGCAATAAATGTGATATTTGGATATCGTTGAGATAGAACATTATAAAATGCCGGCCAACGATAGATATATGTTGTCCAAGCAAAGAAATCTTCATTGCCAATTTCGACATAAGGAATATTGAATGGTTCAGTACGACCAAGAGATTTACGTAAAGCACCCATTGTATTGTTTTCGGCTGGAGCTGTAAGAAAATCTAATTCTTCAATAACTTCATCGATGTACGGCTGAAGTTCATCTGGAGATACTGTTTCTCCATTCAATGAATATCCAGCATAAACACCTAGAATAGGTATTGCACCAATATCTTCAGTAAAAGTTAGTAATTCAATGAGTCCAAAACCTTGTGTATTATAACCTATCCAAGAGCCTCTTCGAGCTGGTCGATTTTGCAAAGGACCAATAGTATGATTCCAAATGAATCGTTCAAGAATAGAATGTCCTTCGAGATCATTTCCACCTGGAAATCGAACAAAACCAGGCTTAAGATCAGCAAAAACTTGTGCAATATCGATACGAGCACCATTCGGTCGATTTTTATACGTTGGTGGAAAACATGAAATTAAATTGAATTCAAAATCACCTTTAGAACCTGTGGGAAATTCAATGAAGAAAAAGTTTTCAGTAGTTGAAGCATTCGTATGTACACTGATAATAGAAGAAACTTTCATCCAATTGTTAGCAATTGCTGTAGACACATCAATCGTAGATAGACCATATCGAATTTGATCATTAGTATCACTAAATCCGATTGTTAATTTACCATCGGGTATATATGCACCGCTCAATAGTCGAAAAAAGAAATTAGTTGTGTAGTTTTTTACTTGAATATTTATACCGAAGAAACCACTATTTCTGAAACCAGACGATGCAGTTGAATTGTTAACAAGTGAATATCGTATTTGAGCAGGTAAAGCATTCGACAATGGTCGATCAGTGGTAAGAGTGATTGATCCTGTGCCAAACGAAGTCCAACCAACGAGTGATCCATTATTTTCTAAATAATATACATAATTGATTTCGATAGAATAAAAACAGTCCAACCTTGAAATGCACGATTATAGATCAGTTCTGCATATAAACCACCGTCATCTGCTCGATTGATATTTGTTTCGAAAATAACACCATGCATTGTCGAAGGAATAGTTTGACCAACATTCGAATTTTTAATATTCAGCGATACGACAATATTATTATCATTATTAGTTGCAATAATAGGACTTAATCGAAGACAAGTGGCAAATAAAAAAGTAATGATTTGCAGATTTACTTGATGCATTTTATACACAAATATAAAATTATGAAATAGATAAAAAAATGTTCGTGTAGAGAATCTGCGTATGATAACCACGAATGATAAGAACGGAAGGATTAGATACAGAAAGAAGCTTGTTAAGTTCATGCTTTTTATTTCTTTCCCTGGAAAAAAATTGTTTTACATGAAAATATCATTTTGTGCTCCATCGGAGAAACCCATTCGTTGATTGTAGGTTGGCATTTTTGGTGGATTAAAAACATTATTTCCATCTAATTGTTGATAGAAAACCATTTGTTTAGCACCTTGAACACATTTCGATGAATCATCTTCGCAATAGACAGGTGCTTTGGCTGGTGATAATTTTCGAGTCGAATTCGAACCAATAACAATACATTTATGACCTTGCATATACATATTCGGTTCTCCACATCCCATTGGAATCCATCTAAATGAAAAGAAAAAAAAATTATCAAAATGTTTGCTTTTAGAGAAATTTATATGTTTTTACCCCCATGCACATGTACAACCGCCTGGAGGACAAGGTGGCAAATCTTTGGGCACATCATAGGTAGTCAATCGTTGCCAAGGTGTAAAATATCTCACAGTAAAAACAACTAAATTTTCAGGTGTCACATTTTGAAGGCTACTAGTATATGAAATGGCAAAAACTGTTCCGGGAGCTGATGATTGATTGTATGTATGTAAATTAGGATTAATGACACATCCTTCAGGACTTCGCGTGATATTTTGAGGACCACCGAAATAACCATCAAAATGAGGATCAGGACCGAATGTTGTAAAAGCACGATTCGTTGCTATTTCAACAGTAAATGATCCTCCGGCTGGTAATTCAAGAAAATGATCATCTTCTGGTGGTGCTTGATCACATTGTCGATCATGTTGAAACCACCAATCTTCTTTATGAAGCATAAATTGAGGAGCTACAGGAATATTATTGTTTAAATCATCTTGTCCTTTGAGTCCCTATTGAAATAAATCGACTTTTACAATCGTCTTCGTATGCATTGACATACTTTCAAACAATACATTCCTTTAGACCATGCTGACTGATGACCTAAGCGAATAATCAATTACGAAAAAATATATCACATAGATTTTATCGATTACTTGTAACTGTACACACCCATAGACACAAGATTACAGAACAATTCACAATTTTCAAAAGCATTACGAATGAAAAATATTGAATATAAGATAAAATACATCAATATCGATTTATATATAGCTACGGACTTTATTGCATATTAGCTTATGAGATAAAAAGGCCATATGCAAAGTGCATTCTCACACCTGGGTATAGTGTTATTGTCTTTTTGGAAATTGATACCAGTATTGATATTAGCTGATGAAATAATGATAAAAAAAAGTAGATTTAGCAGTAGCTAGTTTTCATGTAGATAAGAATCATAAGTTTAAAAAAAAGTTCATTCCAATTTTATAGTTAAATCGGTTCTTGTTGTCTTCAATTTTTCTAAATATTGCTTTCCTGTATCACTAATACCATTTCTTTCTAAATTTAGTTGAGTCAATGCCTATAAAATTACATAGAAAAATTAAGTTTAATAAAATTTAGTTGATTTTACTGTATTGTATTGCAGGGCTTGACTAAGATATTGAGCACCTTCATCTTCTATACCATTTGCTGTTAGATTCAACTGTGTCAATGTCGTATTATGTCGTAAAGCTTCACCAATGTATCGAGCACCTTCAACTCCAAAATGATTGAAAGTAAGGTCCAATTCTGTCAATGTCTACAAACCAAATCAATTGAAGATCATTGAAGAAAAACAAATACGTAACTTTGTTGTGTTTCAATGCTTCGCTGAGATAACGTGCGCCTTCGGGTGCAATTCTATTCTCTTGTAGATTAAGTTGTTTCACCGTCTATGCAATATAATAAAAATGAAATTTTTATATAAAAAAAAAACAAATAAATTTTTGTATCCACTGTATTGTGTTGCAATGTTTGACTAAATTGTTTTGAACCTTGATTGCCAATACCAATATATGAAAGATCAACCTTCGTTATTGTCTACAAAAAAGGTGAGAAGTGAGAAAAAAACATTTTGAAATAGAATATAATTGACTTTGTATCGAGGATATGTATTCAAAATATCATTCAAACGTTGACATACATTGCTTGTCGACAGGAATAAATCTTCATTACTCAATTGATCAAATATACGATATACAAGATCTACTGGGAGTGTTTGAAGCGACATCGTCGTTATTTTGTTTCGTTGCTTTATCAAAACGTTGATAGCAAATAATTTAAAAAAACATGTGGTAGAGAGAAGGAAAGGAAAGAAACGAAAAGAAAAACAGATTTCATAAGATAATTAGATCTTTATTGAAAATGTTATAATAGAGAAAAAAAAGAAAATGTTTTTTTTATATTAATTCAGGATCGTATGGATCATCATAGATCTGATTTCGATAAATTGACCGAATATTATTATTTCGTCCTTGTGGATAAAGCCATTTTTCTAAATCATTGAGTCGACCAAGATACTCAAGAGCATAAGCAGCAGCTTTGACCACTTTTTCATAGGCAAATGGATTGATATTAGCAATTCTATCACACTTTTGATGATAACATGGATCATAGGGTGCATTTGCTACTCCAGCATTTCCTGTTCCTAAGACAGCTGAATACTGATCTCTTTCGACATCACTTTTATTCGTACCAGCACCGGTATTAATTCCACCAACGGCTATACCTGCTGCTAAAAATGGTACATAATCACTGCCACCCCCCAGTGATGCATTACTCCATGGAAGTTTTTGTTCATTAAACCATTGACGAAAAAGATTCGTAATTCGACTTGTACCATTCAATGCTTGTGAAGGTGTTTCCAATGGAACTTGTGCACTGTCATGAATACCAAAACGAAAATTTGGACCAGCTAACATATCGTAATTAAAATTAACCAAATAATCTTGTAAACGTTCGCCAACAGTAGTCGTATTTGATAAACCAGCTTGAGTAACATGGTATCGAGAACCGATGAGACCATGTTCTTCCGCACCCCACCAACAAAATCGTACTCGATATGGATAAGTTGCATAGTTTAATGATGATGTTTGATAGAGACGAGCTAAATTCAATGCTAAAACTAAATTACCAACTGTACCACTACCTAATTTCAAAAACAAAAGAAAAACTAATTAAATGAACAATTTTCTTTTCATACCGTTGTCATTGATTCCACTACCAGCACGAACACTATCACTATGAGATCCAACAACAATTGTTTTTTCTGCATCGCCAGAACGTGTATCAGCACAAATATTTCCAATGCCTTCAGCATCGCTCATACTAACAGTCATCTTTACATAGGATTTATTTCCTCCATCGAGTAACTGTTTGCCAAGATTGTACGATAGGAAAAAAGCTGGAACGGTTGCACCCAAATTGTTTCGAATGCTCGTTATGACTCCCATATTATCACATGATGAACCATCATTATAAATTAGTACACCTGTGACATTGAATTTTTCAGCTAGACTTGTTTTCTCTAAATACGTACAATTGCCTCGACTAACTAAAGCAACTTGATCACGGACTGGTAAATTTGACCAATCAGCCTCTGTGCAACCATACTTTGGAATAGCAACTATTGGCAAGAATGAATTGAATGTTGCAGATGGTGAAAATAAGATTTGTGAAAAATCTGTTTCATATATATGATTAGTTTGATTTCCATTGATTTCTGTTTGAAATCGTGGTGTTCCATTCATAATAAAATTTTTCACAGTAAAATATTGATGTGTTATATTAAAATTAGTATTTTGCTCGAGTTGACTCGTAATATATTCAAGTGTACCATTAAATCCTGATGTAGTGATAACACGTGTACCATTACTTGCATCAGCAATAGCTTGAAGTTCTTTCAAATGTTTCATCAATTCATGGATGTTTATTTGATCAACTAATGAATTCAATGGTGATACAGATGTTGTACGAAAAGATGGAACCGTTGCTGTTTGTATTCGTGAATCTAAACGATGCACTACAACACCCAACGTTGCTATACTAAGAGCAAATATAACAATAGTAAATAGAAAAATTAATCCAAGTAAAATACAATTGGATCTACTGAATGGAATAAATCGTGAATTACTTTCATTTCCCATTTTTTTTCTCTCTCTCTGTGTAAGGAATGAAGATTGTGAATTGACTGGAATTTTTGAGTATATATAAAATAGTGATAAGAAATGATTTATTAGTTTGCTTTTCGTTGAAGAGCAGTTTATTGTCACTTTTTGGCAAGAGCCAGTTCGGATTTTATTGACTTTTTCATACAAATTATCAAGATGTATTTTTTTGTTTGAATATAGATTGTACCATTTACTGTCATCATATTGTTTATTGCTACATATATTTGTAATAAGAACCTAATGAAAGGATTGACGTCTTTCATTGATTCAGCTTGAGCGATTTTAAACGTTGAGTAGCTGTTTCACACAATGATTGTAATGATTAATACCACGAAGAAAATAATCGATCGTTTCAACATATTCATCTTGCAAATCTTTACCTGCAATACTAATGTCTTTTAAACATGTGCAAATCTCACTTATTAAATGTTCGTTGAGCCATACGATTTTTAACGATTCAACATCAGCATCAGTTGCAGAACAACATAGATCAAAAAAATCCGAGCACAAACATGTAACGTCATACAAAAGTTCGTTTTTGTTTACTCAAACTGTATTCGTTATAAAAATTAAAAAACAACCTCATGAAACTGAAAATTATCAAACTGCACATAATTCCATGATGATCCAATTGCAATAAATCCCGTAAAACTAGTTGAAGTTAAATTACATTGACCTATACGATGACCATTAATGAATGCTTCGGAATGATCAAATAAAATAGCGAGTCCTATTGTGTACCAAGTTCCAGCCTGCACTGAAATATTACCATAGCTCAATGGATTTGAAATATTAGTACTAGCAGTAAGTTGCCATAGTCCATGATTCGTCGTGCTAATACTAAATACAACACCTGGACTTCCAATACCACTAACATCACAACTTCCTCGTGAAACTGCAATAGCAATAAATGCAGTTCCAATATCTTCAATCAATACATCGACACTCACATTGAATGGTACGCCCCAATTCGAATCACCGATGACAGAATAGGGATAGGGTGCTTCACCACACCAACTAATAGGAAGTTCAGTTACCATTTGTCTCATTACTTTACCATGACTAGTCGAAGTATCGACGATCTCCCATGAACCTGATTGATCAGAAAAATAGGCAGCTTCGCTCGATATTTCGTATCTATTGAAATCATCATAATATATCATTGGAAATGCCATTGGTATTGGAACGTCGTAATTGTTTTTCGTTCCATTGATTGTTGATAATGTGTATAACATTCCGACTGGTAAATCAAGAGTAAATGATCCATTATTTAATTGAATGATTCCTTTGTAAATAAACGATTGATTGACATTTGTTGTCGTGAAATTACTGACAAATATAAACAATTGTGTTATATGAGCAAAAGAATGATCGAATTGAAATGTTGCTGTTTGTTCAGTTGTATTATAATAAACAGATTGCGACCATGAACATTGTGAATTATTATATTTCATTGTTTCAATAATGATTGTTAATTGTTCACTATTTGAATCAGTGAGTGTAACATAACTACCACCATTATCTAGTAGTCCAACGCCTTGACCATGTTGTAAAAAGTACCATCCAACTCTAGTGAATTGTCCCCAGTGTGCTGCTGCCCAAAGAACTCGTCCAACTTCATAGAATCCTGACCATGGTTGAACAGCACGTATGATGCCATCGCCAGCGAATTTAAGTCCATCATAAAATGAATCGACTAAATCCCAAGCAATTGTTGCTGTTAAATTAGCACGAATATAATTTTGATTGGGTTCTCTTGCCCAACATTCAGCACCATAGTTCCAATCAACTCCAAGATCTTCACTTGCCCATTGAGTCTTATTCAAAGCAGCACAATTTTCTTTGATTTTCGATCCTGGATAATGTGCACCAATGACATCAACGGACGCTGCCCATTCAATATCATGAGATAAATCATCGCACACATCCCATGATGCATCATGTCCAACAATCTTTGTTTTTAATCCAGCTGCAATAATTGCTGCTTTGAGTGAGAGCGTATATCCTCTATCCCAACTTCGTTCATTCCATATGCCAATATAATCAATGTCGAGATTATAATATTTCTTTGCACCTAATATCCATTTCAATGTGTAATTAACTGTACTATTCGTCCATGGATTTCGTTTTCCTTCGCCAACCCAACCAGGAAATCCCCAACTAAGACCATAGAGAATAATATTTGGATTACGTCGTTTAGCTTCTACCATTACTTTCCATTCGTAACCTCGTGCATAATTTTCATCGTTAGCCGAATGCATATGTGATGGTTCTGTTCCATCGGTCGATTGTACATCACCACCAATTTCAACTTTGAGTATTTGTAATGATGCACCAAAACCTGGCAGAAATAAATAATCCATTATTTGATCGTACCATGTTGCATTGTAATCAGCAAGCAAACGAGTACTACATCCACCTCCACTGATAGCACCAATGCCATCAAAACGTTGACCTAAACCTTTTGCTCGACTTATTGGATAGATCGACGAAGCTACAGTCGATATTGATATTAAAGCAACGACAATGAATCCTATTGAAAACATTTTTTTTTTCTATATTTGATAAGATTTTAAATACAATGTGCGTTTTTATTATGATACTTATCAGTGTCTTATAATACTATCTGGCATTTTGCGACATCTACAGACTTCATTTGTTATAATCTTTCTCAGAAACCTCATATGATATTCCACTGGTTAGTTTTCCTATTCTATATTATCTATAAACAAGAATTCAGATTGACATAATATGAGTACTCAACAATCGAATTCTTGTTGGAAACGAAACAAAATTCTTATATTTCTTCAACGTTTCGTATCTCTCAATGAAGCACCAAATCAAAAACATTATTTTCCAATATTTATGATTATTCTATGTTTAGTACATATTCTAATTCATTTATTAATATGCCTTGATATCCGTTGGAAAGATCAACATTTCGAAGATATTCTAGTATTACGTTTGAATTTCTTTGTACCATGTATGAGACCGACATCTGCTCATATTCGTTCTCTCGTACATCATTGTAAACCACTTCGAAACAATGTCACTTGTTCGTATGGTGCGAATTTGGAAAGGATATGTTCGTCATTTTTGTTTCCACATCAATTATGGCGAATGTTAACTTGTAATCTTCTACATCAGAAAACCTTTCATTTAATTTCGACTATTTCGAAACAACTTCTATTAGGTATACCATTAGAACGTAAATATGGTTTTTATCGTATATTTAATCTCTATTGGCTTTCAGAATTAGCTGCAAGTTTATATTGTTCATTGAAAGATGCTGAATTGCGTAATGTCAATGAAAATGAATCGTTCGAATACTATTCTTTTCTTTGTTTTTCTCTATTTAGCGGGTGTGGGAGCTTCCGGTGCGTTGTACGGCATGCTTTCATTCTATACTATTGATCGTATTTTTGCTTTACGTCATACAAATACTAGTCAACGTCTTGTTATATGTATACAAGTAATGATACTAGTCATTCTGCCTATAATGAATAGTATATTTTTACCAATTATTTTTAAATTTCGAACAGCACATTCTGCTCATATGGGCGGAGCTTTAGCGGGTTGTCTTCTTGGTATATTTATGATCGATTGTCCATGGATATCGAATGAGAGATATCATCTATGTCAACGAATTGCATTTGCTTTTCTATGTTTTTATTTTTTGATAACTATGTATTTCTTTTTCAAAATGAATGCTCCTTTTTCACTAAATATATTGATATATTCTCCAGATTCATAAACAAAACAAAAATCATCACTATGTTCTTATAGTATTAGTAAAAGTTGTTTTTCATCATGATTTCATTCACGAATATAATCTATGGATTTCTACACCTATATATTACATTTTTCTTTCTAAAAAGCACTCCAACTGTACTATGATTGTATTTACTCTTGTTTTTCTTATTTGTTGACCTTCGTCAATGGGAGAGAGCAAGAGTAAAGAAAAGAAGAAAAAAAATTGATTTATTCTATTCACAACAACACAACATGTCATCGTCGGCAAGTGATTTGCTCGCACATCTTGCAACTTTATCAACGACTGAAAAACAAAAAGAATTCCTAGGCGACAAACTCTTTCCATTGATTTTACAACGAGTTACTGATCCTGACTTGACAAGTAAAGTCACTGGCATGTTACTCGAATTAGAAAACGATGAAATTTGTCGTTTGCTCGAATCCGAAGAAGCATTCAATACAAAAGTGAATGAAGGTTTAACAGAAATTAAATCTTGCGAGCCACAATAGACTCTTTTTTTTCCTGCGTCAATTTTATTTAAATAGACTTATAATATGTTTACAAAGTGTAGTATTTTCTTTCCATATCCATGTGTGAGATTCGATCCTTAGCATTTTTGGAAATAATTCGTCCCGTATCACCGTCGATTAAAATTAATTTTGGTATACCATCAACTTGAAATGCATTTAATAAATCACCTCGTTTTTTCCAATCTCTATAGTCTAATGCAAGCCATGGCATTGTTCGATAATATTGATGAAATGATTGCTCATCATGATCCGAACTTATAAAGATCACTTTAACTTTCTTCTCCGGATGAATATTTTGATAAAGTTCAGTTAAAACAGGAGTGAACGCACGACATGGTGGACACCAATCAGCACTAAAGTAAAGGCCAAATATATGTCCACGGTAATCTCCATCATAGAGATTCACTTCTCGATATGTTTTATCATGGATACGTCCGTTGAATAATTTCGCAATGCCTGCCATTAGGACTCGCTCTCGTACGCTTGTTTTTTTACTTATGAAATAAGATACGTGATTGATAAAATATTTTTTCTTCTTCTTTTTTTTCTTCTCTCTTTTGTTGCCTATTATCGTAATACTTATTCGGCCACAGTAATAAATAAAACCACAAGGATGAAAAAAAATTTGATCAAGGTGAAGAAAAAAAACATAATAAAGCATAATCATCTCGCTAGACGTTTTTACAAATAATATACGAGAGTAAAGCTGTTCAGATAATCGGATATTTATTTTTCTTGTTTGTAAATAAAACATAGTTGCATATTATATGAAAGAGGGTCTCAATGTACGAAAACATCGTTCGATCGAAACGATTACTATGCACGAGTAATGCATTGAAATCAAAGGATAAAACAAAAGCAAACGACCTTTCTCGTTTTCGATATTTACGTCATCGATAATGAAAAAGAATCTTTTTGTCATAGAAACTAGAACTGTCGACAAATGTGCTTTTTTATTTTCTAATTCATTCTTGTCACATTCTCTCTCTCTCTCATGTTACTGTTACTGACGCATGTGTAAACCGATATTTGAAGAAAAATAAATATGTTGGATAAATATTGAAATATGAAAAACGTCAGATGTATTGATGAATAATGTGAAAGATAATATCTGTTTTCGTTGTTTTAATGATTAATTCAGTTGCCAACGACTTTTTTTTTCTAAATAGAGTGCTGAATAATAAAAAAAATCAATATTTATTTGAGTGTCATTTTCTGTTCTTTAAAAGCATCGTAACATGAATTGATCGATGATTTTTCTTCTTCTAAAGATTATCAAACTAATGCAACGAATTATTTTATCGATTTGTATACTTCTTTTTTCGATATTAAATGTTCATAGTCAACTGAACGACAACTTATCTATAAATTGTTCGAAAACAGAATCACCATGCGGTGCAAATATCTGTTACGATCCAAAAAGACAAAATTGCACAAAGACTGAAGTTGTTCGATGTAAAGCTAATTGCAGCAATAGTTGTTACGATCCAGTTACTCAACGATGCTTGAACGGAATGATCTGTGGTATGAATGAACAATTATGTTTCGTTAAATATAATCAATATGGATCTTCATATCCTTACCCATTTTATGAATGTTATAATCCTTTGAATGAAACATGTTTAAATAATTCCATATGTTCTTATCCATCAAGAGTATGTAATAATCAATGTGTTAGTAAATATCAGGTATGTGCTGATAACATAACGACATGTGATGCTGACATCATCACTGCACTTAATTATAAAACACACTCAATGAAATTATGTAACGGTAGTTGTTATAATTCTAAAACAAGCGAATGCAAAAATAACTCGATTAAATGCATTGATAGCAATTGTTCTGGTACATGTTATAATTCATCAGTATATCAATGCATAAATGGAACGACATGTAAAATCAATAGTAAAATATGCATTGTTGGTTTTAGTTCTAAATGTTACGATCCTTCGAGTGAAATTTGTTTGAACAATACGATATGTGATTATCCATCTCGAGCATGTAATCAACAATGTCTAGGATACAGACAAGTCTGTGTTAACAATTCCACGATTTGTGATGTTCCTAATTGGTATGATGAATATGAACCTGATCAAATCAAATTATGCAATGGCAAATGTTATGATTCTAAAATTCAAAGATGTGCTGGTAATTCTATTCGATGTATTGGTGGTACTTGTTCTGATCAATGTTATAATTCATCACAACAATGTTTAAATGGAACAATATGTGATCGTAATGAACAAGTTTGTGATTTAAAATATGGTTCAAATCGATACCAATGTTACAAGTCAAGTACTCAAGTTTGTTTGAATAATATATTATGCGATTATCCATCTCGATTATGTAATCAACAATGTCTTACAGATTATCAAATCTGCGTTAATAACGACACAATTTGTAATATTGATAGTACTTACAAGAATTTTCCAGCAAATCAAATAAAGTTATGTAATGGTAAATGTTACAATTCAAAAACTCAAGAATGTATTGATGACTATAGAGTTTACTCTAAGTATTCAAATTTTTCAAACGAACATAAATCTTCTTTTATTTTATTAATATCCGTTTTGATGATTATTTGTGCTATTCAGTCTTTATTTCATAATTAGAATAATCGATTGAGTACATAAAATAGTTGATCAACTCGATCAGGAAAATGTTCAATTGGATCAAAATATCGTGAACGCATTTGACGATCGTTTTCTTCGTAAAGTTCATCCTCAGTTGGTCGTTTTAATCGTGTCCAATGCAAAAATCTTTTCCACATGAATGATGATAATTTTTCTTCATCAATAATTTGTTTGTCTCGTGCACGACGAAAACTATCATTTAAAATCGATAAAAACATACTCAAACAAACGAAAACAACAAGAAATACAAATAAACAAAAGCAAACTGGACCAAGAAAAGCATCAGCAGCCATAAGTTCACTCGTATCAAATTTCATTAATGTTATTTCAAATAACATTTGTGCTGTTAATAATAAACTTGAACATTCCATGATCGATGAAGTAAATAGAAGATAAAATAGAGAAATAAATGCCATGAATACAATTGAAAACATTAAAGAAAAGCCAAGTAATTCTTTCATTGAATAAATTAATGTCATTGTAAATAATCTCAATCGAGGATTAAAACTAACAATATCGATAAATTTAATTAAACCAAAAAAGCAGCAAAAACCTTGTAGAGCTAATAAGAGATCATTGATATAAACAGAAAATTGTAGATTAATGTAAATATAACCATTGGTTTGTTCGAATAATTGACTAATACGATTTGTTTCTTTTAAATGCCAAATATAAATAGCTAAATTTATCCATGAACAAATAATTATACCGAATTGAATCCATGACCAAAATTGACGAAAATATTTCAATTTTAATCGAAAAAGTTTTTGTATTTCTTGATACATTATATAAATAATTAGAAACATGTACAAAATCATCGAAATTAATTGAATCATCGATGTAAATGCTGAAATGAATTTTAAAAAATTAATTAAATGCTCTAGATTAAAATCAAAAATCATACCATAGAAATTCAAAGGTTCGAATCGAGCCGATGAATAAACAGATCCTGTTATAAGAAATTCGACGAGCATAGTTACCGATGTAAATAATTGAGTATTAGGATTAAATAAAGTGAGCTGTATAATAACTGCTCGTGTTTTCTCATCAATCCAACTTAATTGATGAAGTGTAGATAAATTACTTTTCAATTGTGTTAAAGATCCTCGAAATTCATAGACATATCCATTTCCACTGTATGTTGCATGTTGACCAACGTAGATATACGTATCCAATTCATCACTTTGAGAATATTGAAATGCTTTGATAATCGATGAACTATAATCATTATCAATCGTTTGATTCAGCATCCATTCAGGATAAAATCTTCGATTTTCTTCATTGAATAAACTGTAACTATCTGCACTCGATTTAACTCGCAATTGTCTCATTGTTGCCCAGCCAATAAGTCGATTTGTTTTATCATCAAGATATCCATTTAAATATCTTGGAATATTTTGATTATACCAATTTTGAGCGCGTAAAATGCCAACAAAATAATTTTCTAACCATTGCCAATAATTATCTATAGTTGAAATTCGTGTAAAATCTCGAGTTTCACTGCGTTGATTGAGAAAATAACTTCGGAGATGTTGAACTTGAAGAAAACTATTCTGTTCACGATTTGAACATGTAATTAAAAGAATTAAAACTAAATAAATTGCACATAGACAAAATTCACGTCGTATAGAATACATTCGTAATTCTTTTAAACGTTCTTGACGTGCATAATCAACTTCATATTTTTCTAAACGATTGACTTTCTTTGCTATTCGATAATTGAATAATGAACGATGATGATAATTATCATCCTCGTTGAATTCCAAATCGAACTCATCGATATATTCCTGTTCTTCTTTATCAGCATTTCGATTTCGACAGAAAAATGAAAAAATAAGTGCCAATAGAATTATTTTCAATGGTTGACTAAAGAAAATCGATGAGAAAAATCCGCACAGAATCGATGTTAACCATTGTTGTGTTTTAACATCACCAAATTCTATTCCTCGAACAAGAATAAAGAACATTGAAATTAACATAATAAAAATCGATAAAAAATAAACGATATACAAACACCACCAAGGAAATGTGAATATAGATGATTTTTTGGTTTTCTTACGAAATGAAATCGATGGATTTAGTTTTTTCATTGCTTGTTCTAATGGAGATATTTGTTGACGAGCTCGAATTCGTCGAAAGAATTGAACAATCAATAAACTCGGAACAAGTGCTAATAATTCAACAACAATACCGATTCCAATCTGTTGAGGCGTGATGATCAATGGACCAATATTTAAATCTCCTTCAGTTGACGTTTCTTTTTCACTTTTGAGATCGTAATACATAATATTTAATAACATTGAAGTAAATAATAGAGTAAAACAGCAAGTACAACGTTGTGTTCGAGTAAAACGAGTTGATGGTGGCCGAGAAAAGATTGAAAACCAAAGATGACTATCAGAAATACTGTGATAGGTTCGTTTGGATAGAATATATGAAAATTGACTTTTTTGGAGTTCACCAGCGACGGGAAGAATTCGTTCGATCTCAAATAGAAAATTATAATTTCACAACAACAACAACAACAAAACAAAAATTTACAAGTCCATCATCTTTTTCAACAGCAAACCAACGTTGTGCAATAAAATAGGATTTGTTCATTGTTTGCAAATCTCGAACGATGATATATTTTAAAAACCACGATGCTGATTCACCTGAACCGGAATTATCATGCCAAATACGAAGATAGTTTAATAATCCCAAGGATTTCGGAACAGAAAGTATGAATGCATCGATTCCACCTCGTTCGAATACCGAACGATTCGAATCGGATAGAATTCGAACTTGTGTTTGACCATCATCACCTGACAGAATCAAACAAACTTTCGATTTTGTTCCCGAATTCTTTCGATGACCAGTAAAAACAAGAATCTGATAGTAATATCGATCGGATGCTTGATTATCATTTAATGATGTTACAGTTAATTTACTTAGATCTTTTCGATCTTTATATCGTGCATAGATCATCAAGGCAATGTACAAAATCGAAATAATGATCACAGTTAAATAGATTGTTTTATTTTTCATAAAATCCATATTTGCAAAAACATAATTCCAATTGATTGGCTGCGGTAGAACAATGAAACCGCCAGCAAATGTGGTTAAATGACTTGAATGGCATTCTGTTTCGAAATGATTCGTCTGAGAACCAACGATTAACCCATTGGATTGATAGGAATTGTTCGAATCGAGATAATAACAACCGGATGTATAAATTCGAAGTAAATAATCCGATGTAAATTCAAACGGTTGATCGAATTCAATTGAATTGATTTCTCGTAAACCGAATATGAACGATTGATGATTTAGTGTTTGTTGATTATTTAAAAAATAAGTAAAATACCCATCGGTAGTTAAGTTCGATGGAGAAAATGTCGTTTGACCATCGAGATCGGAATTCGTTGAATTTAAATGAGGTGTATCATCGAATTTATAGATAAATAAATAGGAAAGATTTGGATTTATTGGTGAAATTTCTAAATGTAAAGAAATAGGAAATAAACTTGTGATGTTAACATAATGTAGATTAAATAATAGATTATGAGCTGTTGAATTAATCGATGTTACATTTTGTAGAGCCATCGAAGGTAAATATAAATTCGGATCACGAGGTATAAAAAATCGAATAGACTCATTTGATGGATAGGGTACTTCATTATCATTTGAATCGATAAATGTAATCGAAACTGTTCTCGAAGTATTCGTATAATAATCAACTTGAGAATTTCCATATGAAGCTAATGGATTTATTTTCAACTAGAATTATATTTCAAATATTTTCAACAAAAAAAAACTCAAGACAAAATCAAACGAACTCGTAATAAATATGATATATTCGAATAAGTTGTGAACTGTAATGACATGAATACTTGTGATGTATTTATTTGAAATGATTGATTGATAGTTAAATGAATATGTAATGATGATGTAAGTAATGAATCAATGGATTTAACTAGATTTTCAATTTGATTAGCTGCTTGCTTTTGATAGTAAAGATTTCGATTGATTTCAATTGTTTCCGATGAAAAATCGTTTCCACTCGAGAAAAGATCTAGAAAATAATCTCAAGTATTTGTTCGTGTATGTAAACTCATATACTTATATTCGACCAAACAGATTCAAGATCAGTATCATAGTAATCAGATGAAATTGTATTTGCTTGTGAGAAATCTGAATCAAGTACAAGAGTTCGCTGTTGTATAGGTCCGTTAATTGCAGAGAGAATATTTGAAGAACATTGAATTAATTGAGAAGATATCAATTGAACATCTTCAAATGGAATCGTTCGTGCAATTGAATACAAAGCAAGTGTAAGTTGATAACATTTGTTAGCTAATTCTGATGAACTATTTCGAGTTAATTCATTTGTTGATTGTGTTATTTGAGCGATTGTTGTTGCTTGTAAGAGAATACTATTTGGCATTGTGATTGGCAGTTGAAGGAGAAATGAAATGAAAGAATCGCGAAGACTCGATTGAATATTGAGATTTGTTTTGTATTCATTTAATGTAGAGTTATCCGATGAATTCTAGGATAGTGTTTTTTTTAAATGTAAAATAAAAAAGAAATTTACTTGTTGAGAACGTTGAATTCCGAGTGGTGTAATGAAAACATTTGCAAGATCATCCAGAGAAATATTATTCAAATATTCATTATTCATTTGATTTAACTGTTGAGCAAATCGAATGATGATTTGTGAGACTTGATTTTGATTTTGACATGATAAGATTTGAATTAATTCAGTACTAATTTTATCAGTCATATTCTGCGAAATATCAACAGACGAGATGTTTACATCTGTTGAGCAAGCCAATGTATCACGAATTGAAACCATAAAATGATTTTCAGATGGTAATCGAACTTGAAATGATGATTCAGGTGAATAAGCAATTAAAATTCGTTGAGAATAATCATTTGTCCAACTGTATAATAAATAATCTTGAATACCATTGGAATCGAACCAATTTGAACATGAAATTTCAAATAATGTTAAAACAGTTCCAGTCGATGGATTTATTGAACAAGAACCATTGGAAGGCGGTGAATTGATTTGAAAATTAATTGAAGTTGAACTGATTTTTTTCGATGCAAATGAATAATTGACTTCGAATCTCCAGAATTGAATCTCGGAATTTGTTTCAAATAATTCTTTTATTGTCGTTAAATTAACTTGTTGTAAACCGAAAAAGTAAATATTGTCATATAGATTAGTATTATTCAGTAGAAGCCAAGTTGAATTCAACGGATTTTGATAGTAAATAGTCCATTGAATTGTTTCAAAGTCGATACAATCGTCAACACAAATTGAATATAGTGAAAGTTGATTTGTTGGATTGAGTGTTTGATATTCATTATTGTGTGCACATAATCGTGCAATTGTACAACTGATTGATATCAATGGTAGATAATCATCATCAACAATCGAAACAATTAAATATCCTTTTGCTTGAATTGAAGAATTTTGATGATTTTCTAAGAGAACCATGAATTCATATGTTTGATTCGATTGAAAGAAATCAGAACGAATTGTTAGCGATGAATTGAAATGATTATCAATAGATATGAATAGATTTGAATTTAGAAGTCGATAATAATATGAATAATTCCATTTCTTCAAGTAAAAAATAATTGTTTGAATAGATAAAAGACGAGGAAGAAAAAAAAATTTAATTATCTATACTTACAGTTGCATTGAATCTATCTTGATCAGGATCGATCGAAAATGTTCCTGGATCAAGTGAAAGATTTTGATGACGACTATGAGTAATCATGGATGGTCCTAATTTGATTAGATTGACTTGGATTGATGATGAAATAATAGCTACATAGGCAGATGCAGATGATCGTGCTAAATTATTCATTGTTACAATTAGTGAAAATTCATAAGTTCCATATGACAATGTTTTTGCTGGAATGTAAAGTTCACTCCATGTTGTACTTATTGTTTTATTTAAGCGAATTGTAGTTGAACAATTATTTAATGTACAACTTTTTATTGTCCAGTTTGTAGTTATTGAAACTAATGTATTACAATGAAATTCAATGATTGAAGCTATTGAAAATTCTTGACTTCTCTTATATTCTATTGGAAATAACAAAGATGATTGTCCAGGAGTTAAAACAATCGTTGGAGAATAGCAAGCTACAATAATTCTATTGATAGATACTATTATTTTTTATGAAAAACATTACTTTGGTTAGATTGTGTCGATGTTGTACTTGCAGTTGACGATGATGTTATTGCTGATGACGAGGTTGTCGATGTAGTACTTGTAATTGTTGTTGTTATTGTTGATGTTATTGTTGAAGTAGTACTTGTAATTGTACTTGTTGTTACTGTCAATGTCGTTGTCGAAGTAATACTTGTCGTTGTTAATGTTGTTACTGTTGATGATGTTGATGATAGTATTGTTGACGTTGATGTTGTTGTTGACGTAGTTGTTATGATGGAAGTTACTGTGGAGGTTGATGTTGAGGTTGTACTTGTACTTGTACTTGTTGTTGTTGTTGTTGTTGTTGTTGTTGTTGTTGTTGTTGTTGTTGTTGTTGTTGTTGTTGTTGTTGTTGTTGTTGTAG
>ERZ778027.2542-NODE-2542-length-22052-cov-11.888576_pt1 | contig 22052 bp, 19 predicted proteins | sample MGYA00375757_ERZ778027 | MGnify/ENA primary metagenome ERZ778027 (study PRJEB29350, sample SAMN05389817) | bioreactor metagenome | isolation source: Ammonium sulfate bioreactor | place: South Africa: University of Cape Town | collected 2014-02-18 ...
TTTAGCAATAACTTATAATACCATTGGTTCGGTTTATTTACAAATGGGTAGATACTCAGAATCACTATCAAATTATGAAAAAGCGCTGCAGATTCAACAAAAATCTCTTTCACCTGACCATCCTGATTTAGCAACAACTTATAATAACATTGGTTCGGTTTATTCTCAAATGGGTAGATACTCAGAATCACTATCAAATTATGAAAAAGCATTGAAGATTCGACAAAAATCACTTCCACCTGACCATCCTGATTTAGCAACAACTTATAATACCATTGGTTCGGTTTATTTACAAATGGGTAGATACTCAGAATCACTATCAAATTATGAAAAAGCATTGAAGATTCGACAAAAATCACTTCCACCTGACCATCCGAGTTTAGCAATAACTTATAATAACATTGGTTTGGTTTATTCTCAAATGGGTAGATACTCAGAATCACTATCAAATTATGCAAAAGCATTGAAGATTCAACAAAAATCACTTCCACCTGACCATCCATATTTAGTAACAACTTATGGAAACATTGGTTCGGTTTATTGTGAAATGGGTAGATACTCAGAATCAATGTTAAATCATGAAAAAGCACTGGAGATTCAACAAAAATCTCTTCCACCTGACCATCCTGATTTAGTAATAATTCGGAATAGCATTGCTGCAGCTCGTGCAGGAATAGCATTGCTGCAGCTGGTGTAGGAATAGGTAGACAGACAGATGAGATCATTGAGGAAAGCTGAAAAAGAAAAACATTAGAAGAAAATGGACCAAGGAAAAAGTGTGGAAAAGAATAATGATCGAGAAGAAAGCTCGAAAAACAAAAATATTTTTGTGTTGTTTTATTATACAATAAATCATTAACATATTTTATATGGTTGTTAATAATTCAAGGAAATTCAGAAGGAATGTTGAAAAAGTAGAATACTGAATAAATTGATGGTAAAATTATGGGAGTATAGTGTATGTTGGATAGTGTGACGTGATTGATGGAAGTTTATATTAAGTAGTGGCGGCTCTGCCATAATAAATGGCAGTCTGAGTGTTTTCCATATTGTTGTTTCCAAGTTTAAATATGAAGGAGGAAGTTTTTTCAATAAAATGTTTCGGATCAAATTCTGGAAAAGCGAGATGTTTTTATTATTTTAAACTGTTCTTTTTCTGCGGAAATATGCAAATCAATAATTCACTCGAAAGAGGGTACCTTTCAAGAAAAATTAAATCATCCGTACTGTGAACAACATATTATTTATGCTATTTTGATTAGAGTCGGAAGGATAATATACCGACAAATGGAATTTGAAAAACTGTATAATCTACAAATAGAATTTATTTTTTGAAAGCTTGAAAATCAGGAGTAATCAGTAAAATATTTTCCAACTCAGCTCTTGAATTCAAGAGAATTTTTATCAAGAGATGAAGTTTATCTATATTTTTAATCAGTAAAGAAGATTTGAGACATATCGAATTTAGCTTAGGGACAGAAGATTTCAAAATTTTAGACAATGCTCTTCTTTATCTCATAAGTAAAGAATAAGAACTCAAATGAATTGTGTGATTAAAAAACGTGATTATCCGAGTAATAAAGAACAATTTTGATGAATCTGTAATAGAAGAATATGTCTTTTCAGTATAAAAAAGATACGCTAATTGAGAAATGTTTGATTAGGGTGGACCCTTTTAATTTCACGATTATTAATAGTTAAAACTAGAAAATTCATAAAAATGAAAGTGTAGGAAATTTAGTTATTTTTATTCTGCGTCAAAAGTGGTTTAGGCAGCTTGACATTCGTACTTACGTATATTATACTAAAGCGATCATATACTTCATAAATCGCAAAAGAAAACTTACTGATTTTTCTCCTGATTTTTTGTAGGAAATTATTGACTTTGAATGTTTCGATTTGATCACTTTGGTTAGAATAGTTTGAATTTTTAAATAAGAATACATCAAAATTGCTTTCTTGGTTTTTATTTACGACAAATCTAATTTTTTTAGAAAAGAAATTTATGCTTATTGGAATGTTTGTGCTTTTTAATTCAAATTCTCTTATTTATTTGTTCTACAAATCATATTTTCTTTGTGAAAAAAAGAAAAGAAAAGTTTATTCGCCTTCAGATTTATCGCACAACGTACAACACAGCGAAAGAGTATGTGTCCTCATCATCAACACCTCACGATACTGGACTAAAGTGTCGATTCATGATATAAAATACATTTTGCAGCTTTGTGATTTTCAATTTACTCAATATAGAATGAATGTAAACTGGCTACTATGAATAAAAAGAATGCGTTATTTGTTTTGTTCTTTGCACCAAAAAAACACACAAAGAAATGTCTGGTGAAAAAGTGAACATATATTATCCTTAAAATTGCGATAATTATTAACTTCATACTAGAAAAACTATTCCCTGTACATCTCTATATAACTGCCAGCACACAGATGAAATTGGCATGATCGGATCTCTTGACAAACCGCTTAATTTCGGAACACACATGTTCCAGAGTAGTAACCGGTTCGGTCGGTCTATTTTCTCTTGACAGATTCATAAATTCACATACTTTTCTAAGATAATGTTGATATTATACATCGAAATTTTCAAAATATTTTTAATTGCGACCATATATATATATGTATTTTTCAATATATTGAATACTAATCGAATACAATGACGAAGATTAACCTCGAAGCAAAGGAATCTTTTTTCTATAATTTTAGAATATAATAAAATTTTGAGTTATTTCATATTGTTGTGAGCTGTCAATGGTGTGAAATACATGCATCAGAAAGGAAAAATAAGGAATAAGAAGAAGACTGATTTATTCAGAATACAATGTCAGAAGAACGAAAAAGGTCGTACCTCTCAGTGTATTTTCTGAAGGATAACTTACTAATTATATAAGTGTGGCTACTCAACTAATTGTTATATTTTTCAGAGATTTTACCATGACACTGGGAATTCGACGCGCATCATATTGTAGAAAAATAGTTGAATTCTACAGAATTCTCACTCTCAAGACCTAGCATGATCCCAGTAGACTATGCGTAGCACTGGTGGTTCAGTGGTAGAATGCTCGCTTGCCACGCGGGCGACCCGGGTCCGATTCCCGGCCAGTGCATCTTTTTTTTTGAAACTCTTCGTTAATGAACAATCATTACATAAATATATGATCATTTTTTATTTCATAAATCTACTTTGAATCTCTATGCAGTTAATAATATGATGAATAGAGGTCATTTCATCAATATTAACATTTTGAGGTGACATCTTATTGTCACATTTTTCATTCGATATCGATCTTGCACCACCCTATTGTAATAACATCGAACGAGACAACGAATAAAGTATCGAACACTTTATCTTTGGTAAAGTTCAACAAATGTCTGTGATTGAATTGATACCATTAGATAAAGGAACTCGATTTGTTCTTGATCAATCGATTGTAACAACTATTGGTCGTACACCGAATATTGGCTGTATAGATAAGAAGATTTCTCGTAATCATGCAGAATTATATGTGAAATCCGATGGAACACTTTGGATGAAACCGATCCATGTAAATCCAACATTTTATCGAACGAAATCAAAAGAATTAATAACATTAAAGAAAGATGAAGAAGTTCAATTGAATCATAATGATGAAATTGGTCTACTACCAAATGAATATTTCTTTCGAATATCAATTCCATCAGCAATACCAAAATCACCTTCTCCAGCTTCAGTAATTCACAGTGAAACAAAAGATCCAACTGTTGAAAAGGAAGGTGGCCTTATTCTTCATACATCTCGAGCATTACCTGGATGGATGTCAAATCCAACAACACCCGAACCAAAAAATGCCAAAGGACGTGCAAAAAGTAAAACACCTGTAAAACCATCTCCAATTGATCGAAAGAAAGCAGAAAGTATTGTTTATGAAGAGGATGATGACGATGAACGTAAACGTGAACGATGTCCTTACGGCAAGTTTTGTTACCGTAAAAATCCTCTTCATCGACAACAAGCTATTCATCCCGGTGATCCTGATTGGGATGATAAAGAAAATGATACAAATACGAAAAAACCTGAATGTCCTTATGGAAGTGATTGTTATCGAAAAAATCCTGATCATTTCAAAGAATACAGTCACACAAAAAAACAACGAAAAGCAAAGAGTGATGATGATGAAGATGACGATGATGGATTACCGAATGAGTACGATTACAATGATAGTTTTATCGATGATGAAGAACTTGAAGACAGTGCGCACATTGATCGTGCAGGTGGATCTGAAAGCCAAGGTGATGCTGATTGGAAGCCACATAAAAAAGCTCGTCATTTCGATGAAGATGACGATGATGATGATGATTCGAGTGTTGACAGTGAAATTAATTTACTCAAAGACGAAGCAGCTGAATTCGTTCAACATTTGAAAAAGAAAGCACGTACACAAATGCCAACAGAAGACGATGACGATGATTAGTTAGATACTGTCATTTTTTTTGTATTATATTAATACTTTTGTGAGGAATAGAAATAATATTTGCAATTGAAAATAAAGGAACTTTTCTTTCTTTTTTTTTCTCATTCTCGTTGAAGTATAGAAATTACTTTCGTACACTTGATTAATGTCTTTACATTTCAAGAGTGACGAAGCAAAAAATAACATCGAAATTTTACTTTTCAAATAAACCAATGGCTAGTCGGATATTAACATTTGTTTCTTGTACAGTCTATGTTTTTCTTCTCCTAACATTTACAATTATCGGTTTTGCTTCATTTATTATCGGTTCAATCGGCACTGGTCTTTACATTCCAACAGAACGAACATTCAACACATTTCATAATAATACATGTCAAATTGTTGATATTGATTACGGTCCCTGTCAAGATTCATGTTATTTTATCATGTGGTCAGTTGAATTCTATGTTTCTAGTCAATATGTATTCTCAACAATTGGTGAAAAATTCGAAACCGATAGCGAAATGATGGATAAAGTGGAAAATTATAATCTATTAATGAATCGAACATGTTTCTATGATGAAACATTGCATGTACGTGTTCAATGGAATCAACCGGCATCGTCTCGACCGTATTTCATTATGATCATTGTTGGTTTTAGTTTAACAGGAATTTATTTGATTTTAATCGGATTTTTTTATTACAAACGTTCCTATGAATTTTGAGTTTGTCTTCGAGTATGGAGAGGGAGCCACGAGTCAACAGCATTTGTACCCAATCGAATCAAAGCTTTGTTGTCCAAACTTTTTTCTTTTGATTGATACTACGAAATAGTTGTTGTTGTTGTTGTTTTTTATTCACAACATAAAAAAGCCAAAAAACGAAATGTCTCTGTTCGGTGGTCTAACTACTCAAGCTCGTAGCCGAAATTTAGTCGAATTTAAAGCTGGGAAAATGACTTTACGTGGTAATATGGTTAGTTGAATTCAGTGAATGTCCGTTTTCGTTTTCAAATGAATATGTTTTAGGTCTATCCAGATAAACGCAAAGGTCTTGTCTATTTACATCAAGGCCATGATATGCTCATGCATTTCTGTTGGAAAGAACGGACAAGCAATCGAGCTGAAGATGATTTAGTTATATTTCCCGAAGAAATTGAATTTAAAAAAGTAACACAAAATACAACGGGTAAATTTAAAGATGAAAATCGATCAGTTCGAGAGAGATTTGTTTTAGGACGAGTTTATATTTTAAAATGGAAAAGTACATCGAAGAAATTATTCTTTTGGATGCAAGAACCCAAAGAAGATAAAGATGAAGAATATTGTCGAAAGATAAATAATTTCGTAAGATTGTTCGGTATGACTAATTTTATTCTGTTAAAGTCGATTTTAGTTAAACAATCCACCAGCACCTGGTTTCAATTCTGGTAATGATGATGGAAACGGTTCGAATCCATTACAACCTTTAATGGAACAAATGGGTGGTCCAGGAGGAATCGATCCTAATCTTCTTTCGAATGTTCTCAGCGGTAGAACGAAAAATCAACGTTCATCAATCAATTGTATTTCTCTATTTTCATAGGAATGAGTCCAAATGAATTAATTCCTTTCTTATCATCAATGCGTGGTGGTGCCGGTGGTGCATTACCCAATCTTCGTCGTACAGCTGGCGGATCGCCTTCAGCTTCGCAACGAGCTGCAGCAGGTTCGAATTCATCGAGCCAACGAACCGGAGATTCACGACCTAATACAGCACCAGCTGCAAGTCGTACGGCTAATACATCGTCGTCGTCATCAACAGCAACTGCTCCGATTCAGATGAGTACGTTGACAAATGTACTGGCTAATTTAGGTACGCAGAATACCGCGAATAATTCGATTGATCTTTGTGAAATTATGAAAAGTGAAGTAAGTCGATTTGCATTTGACAATGAACTTTATAGGATTTCATTCGTATTCATCTTAGAATCTAATTCCGCTATTAAGCAATAACAGCGTGCAAGACAAAATTCGTCCGCATCTTCCTCAAGGTGTTGCGATTCCCGAAACTGAAACTGAATTGAAACAATCAATTTCTTCGCCCCAATTTCGACAGATTGTTCAAGGATTTAGTACCGTGTTTCAATCCGGCGAATTAAGTTCTCTTATTGCTCAATTTAATTTTTCAACTGATGTGATTAATGCTGTTAATCAACGTGATCTACAAGCATTTGCAACGGCATTAGATCGATTCTATCAAACATCTAATGATATCGATACAACAATGGATATGAATTAATTTTTCTACACCCCATAAACAAGATTAATATTTAAATTATATTGATTCTTCTTACTAAACCTTTTTGTCTCTCTCTCTCTCTCTTAAAATATAAAAACTAACATGACACAAAGTCTAATTGAGATGTACAAAGATCATATTCTGTTTGCATATTCTCTATTTTTTTTCTACTTTTCTCTCGTTCTCTTATCAATCGTGAACCAGTAATGACAGCGAGAGAAAAAGAAGAGAAGAACGAAACAACAGCTGAGTATGGCCTGATGTTGTAAACTTCTTTTTTTTTCTTACATACTTTCGTATACACAATTTTTTGATAAGAATAACTGAGATATTCACGTTTTCTGTTGATTTGCTTTGCTTACAAAAATTCAGTATCACTGATATGAGAAAAAGTTCGATGAATCAATATGGACATTTTTGTCTTCGAATACTACAACGTCTCGTCGCCAATCCGGTATACACATGCTTTCTTCTATTTATTATTTACTTGTCGATTATGGAATTTATTCTTTACTTCCACATACGAACACGAGATTTATTCGATGAAGGATCATTGAAAACGAATAAAACAATAACAAATGGACATATTTTCAGCTCATTATCTGTCAAAGAAATTATGGTTGGTCCAGCTGTATGTATATCAACGAAGGAAAGAGAGAAATATATGTATATCTTGTTTATTTTTAGACACAATTTTTTCGTTCACCATTAGCCGAATTAATGGAATCAAAATTTTTCTTTACCTATTATTTTCCATTCATATCAGCAAATAGTATATCATTTCTCCACTGTTTTCTTGCATTGATATCAATCAAATTCTTCTCACACGAGTCGTTACGACGTCGACAAATTGGAGTTTTAATTTTCGAAATACGCAGTTTTCTCGATGATCTCGACGGAGTTGTTTTTCGAGCACATGCAAAAAATCAACGATATAAATCGCACTATGGCGCATTGGGTTATTATATTGATGCGACCAGTGATATTCTAGGTGGAGCCTGTTTAGTTATTGGATGTTTGATATATTTATTAAGACATCGACCGTTACGAACGATAACACGTTCGATGAATTCACCATCAACAACGACGATAAAAATGAGTCCAGCAAGTGACGATGAAAAAGATTTGATGATGTTAAATCTCGATGATGATGTTAAAATACCAATGACAACTGAAATTGTCGAAAGCAAACAACGTATTTGGATAGTATTTATTTTATTTTCTCTTCGATACGCGTTATCAGCGAATTTTTGGGATCGAACTGTGAGAAATTATGAAGAAATATTGGATTCATATCAAGCTAATAAATTAGTACAAGTATGTTAGATGAAATTCAAGTTTCATTGAAATAGAAATCAAAATTCTAGGTTTTTCAATTGAATGTTCTGCATTCACCATTGACAATCTTGATATTCTATCTTTGGAGATATATCAGTGCGATTAGTCTTCAAGATTTTCTTGTTTGTTCAGTTTTCTTCGATCGAACTTGGGTTTGTATTCAACACTCATTTCATTTTGACAATAATCAATTTTTTTCTCTAGGATTTCATTAAAAAAACAAATATTATCGGTTGGGTTGTTCTATTCCTAGGCGTCGCTCTCACCGAATTGTATCTTGATCAACTTCGATCGATATTTTCAATTTTTTAAAAACAAATCAATGAATGACATAATCTCTCACTCAATTTTTTCATGTTTGTTTGTTGTGCTTTTCAAAAGAATCAGATGACTTTATTTTTTTTGTGTTCAACTTGTAATTTCGACATTGATCATGTATTTGTGTTTTTGTCTTTTTCTTTTCAGAAAGATGAATAATCAGAATTTAACTTTTTGGACAAACTATCAGACAGCTATGCAATGGATAAATACGAATCCGACAGTAGAGACTGTCATTGAACAAGAACAAGGCCAAGAACAAGATTTAGAGTTTATGATTGATGATGATATGTTAGATTTCTATCGACTTTCGAAAGAACATAAGATCAATCGAAGTACTGTAATTGTGTTCGGTTTCGAGAAAGACACAATCAAACGAATTGATTGTTTTAGAAAATCAAAAATCTCAAGAGAAAAATGAAGCTGAACAGATTGAATTAGTACCTGGTGAACAGAGTATGTCTGCATACGAATAAAACCTCTGCATAATCTATCATTTTAGTGCGTCCGAATACTCAATTAATTAGTAAATTACCACCGATCAATCGTTCGAAAATTCGTCAATTAGAACTCGAATGGTTGTACGGTTCGACGAATGCATCGAAAATTCAAGCACGTGAAACTCAATTACAAATGGAATTCGATCAACTATTCGACAAGAAACAACCGTCGTATTTTCCAAGTCTACCTAATCGACTTCAATTGAAACCGCAAATCTTCGGCGAACGTTCAGTTATTCCAACAGTTTCGATAGTAGACATGACTGTATAAGATATTTTGTTTATTTAAATAAATACGGTTCAACTAAATTTTCACTTAGTTCCCATAAACGTTTAGCGATGTTCATATCAACGGAATGTGCAGCTAGATTATAAAAACCAGTCGTCGATGAATCACCAATAAACGAATTAACGGCACAATCAGCACAAAATGCACCCGATTGACTATCTAATTCAGGTGCCAAAGCAGTCCAAACAGTTGTCGAAGCACCTTGCTCTACTGTTTTGATTCGATCAATAGGTTTGCCTGTTTGTTTATCGATCCAACCGAGTTTATCCAATTCTTCTTGACTAAGTTCTTTTTGTATATCAGTAAAAATGATGCCAGGATGAAGACTATACACTCGAATACCATGTGTAGCAAAGTATTCGTTTGCTTGTTTAGCAATGAGAATATTTGCAGTTTTACTTTGAGCATAAGCAAGCCAAAGATCATACGGTCGTTTTTCCCAATTCCAATCGTCGAAGTCAATGGCACAACGACGATTCGCTGCTGAACTAACGATGATAACACGTGACGGTTGACTTATTTTCAACGAAGGAAATAGAAGTTGTATGAGAAAGAAATGTGCTAGATGATTGACACCCCAATTCTGTTCAAAACCATCCTTTGTTAATTTACGAGTGGCTGGTAAAACACCGGCATTACAAATAAGAATATGTAATGGTGAATTTCTTTTAATATAGTCTACAGCAAATATTCGAACAGATTGTAATGAATCCAAATGTAATTCCATCAGTTCAATTCGTTCATTTTTAGTTGATTGTTTAATATCATCGACTGCTTTTTGTCCTTTTATCATATCACGTCCTGTGATGATGACATGTGCGTGAGCTGCAGCAAGAGCACGTGCTGTCTCAAGTCCAATACCTGCAGTTCCACCAGTGATGAGCACTGTTTTTCCTGTAAGATCAACATTAAGAGTTTGTACAACTTCTAATGCAGTAGATTTTGCATGCAACATATTTCAAACTCGAAAGTTCTTTATTGACATAGATGATGATCACATTACATCGTCGCCATATTATTTGAACTCCTTCGTTCCTTTTTCTCGAGAACAGATAAAGAGGGGTCGCACAAAGACAGTGAATCCTAACGTGTTTTTTTTTATTTATTTGGATAGAAATGGTTCAACTAAAGTTTCGCTTAGTTCCCATAGATGATTAGCTGCATCCATATCGACTGCATGTGCTGCTAAACCGTAAAGTAAAGGAGTCGACGGATCGACAACACCTCGACTAACTGCACAATCCTCACAATAGACACCCGATTGATCTTTTAATTCAGGTGCTAAAGCAGCCCAAACACTTGTTGAAGCACCTTGTTCGGTCGTTTTTATACGTTCAACAGGTTTTCCAGTTTCTTTATCAATCCATCCGAGATTATTCCAATCTTCCTGTGTGAATTCCGATTGAATATCCGTAAAAATCGTTCCCGGATGAAGACAATAGACTTTAATGCCTAAACTTGCAAAAAACACACTAGCTTGTTTAGCAAAGAGAATATTGGCTGTTTTTCCTTGACCATAAGCAAGCCATTTATTAAACGGTCGTTTCTCCCAGTTCCAATCATCGAAATCGACACTCGAACGACGATTAGCTAACGAACTAACTACGACAATTCGTGATGGTTGACTCATTTTCAATGATGGTAATAATAGTTGAACAAGAAAGAAATGAGCTAGATGATTGACACCCATATTCTGTTCGAAACCATCTTTTGTTTCTTTACGAGTTCCAGGGAAAACACCAGCATTACAAATAAGAATGTGTAAATGTAAATTTCGTTTTATGTATTCTTCTGCAAATGTTCGAACCGATTCTAATGAATCCAAGTGCAGTTCCATCAGTTCAATTTGTTCGTTTTTAGTTGATTGTTTAATATCATCGACAGCTTTTTGTCCTTTAATCATGTCACGTCCTGTGATGATGACATGTGCGTGAGCTGCAGCAAGAGCACGTGCTGTTTCAAGTCCAATACCTGCAGTTCCACCAGTGATGAGTACAGTCTTTCCTGTAAGATCTGCATTGAGAGCTTGTATAACTTCTAATGCAGTCGATTTTGCATGCAACATGTTTTGTGTTTACTGACTTATTGTTTATCTATTCAAATAAAATGAAAAAGAAACGAAAAGGCCAAGATTATTTACATTGTAAATATGTCATAGATTTATTCTTATCTATTAAATCTACCTTGATTTAATTTGTACTTCGTTGTGCATAATATTTGAAGTTCTTAATTTATTCTACAGTATTTACATGCTCAATATTTATTTAATACTCGAAAAAACTGCATAAGCAAAAGAGAAGTTTGAGAGAATGAAATTGTGCTTTCTTATTTTTTACTTAAAAATATCACAATTTAATATGTAAAATTATCACATGATACGACGCATAGTCAAGTATGATTCATCTTGTCAACATCTGACTTGACTCTTCCGAAAGTAGTAATAGTCATCACATTGTTGACGTGATGATAAAATAAAGAAGTTATTGATAAAGTTACTGAAGATATATTTGCTTGAGGCGTTCGCCATTGATTACAAGGCTTCTATTTTAGATCCATCAAATCAAAAATGGAGCAAACTAAGAACGATAATGACGATAACGATGATTCTCAAATATCAGATAACAACTCATCATTACCATTCGTACAAATCGCACAGCGAGAGGGCGGATTAGAAATATCAACGGAAGTTTTATCTCTTTCAAATTGTTCATCAAATTCCGACGATGATTTTATAACCATTGATAAAGCTGATCTTTATTCCAATACTGTAAGTTCATTTTCTTTTTGCTCTATTGGCTTGACTGCTTCGATTGATTGCTTTTATGCAATGACATGTCACAAATGGAATTCTTAATTGCTCGAGCAACTGTTCGAGATACTTCTATAGAAAGACTTTTTAAAACTCTCGTTTCATTAAAGGAAAAGAAATTGAATCGACCTTCAGCTATATTCTCTATACAAAAAACACACACACACACACACATGAACTCAAAAGAAATCGATCGGATATCGTCTGACATATTTCTAATAAAGGTTGATTTTATATCGATATAGATCGATTACATTACATCGAAAAAAAAGAAAGAAAGAAATCGTCTGCCAGTTAACCAACATTCACCTATCCGATTTGATTACTCGCTCTCTTAACTGCATAAATCTATCAGCAATCTGTAGAAGCGTTCTCTCTTTTTTTTTATACTAAACATATGCACATACAACAAAATCATGGCTCTTTTTTTGCTTCTGTCTCTCCGTCTGTTAATATGTCACATACGTATAATAGGAAAAAGAAGAGAAAAAGAAAGAAAAACGTTGTGTCAGTACCACAGATGAAGGACAGTTTCAAGTCACAAGAACTGTGTATATAAAAAAAACGTTAGAGTAAGTCGAGGAGAAAAGGAAGAAGAGAAAAAAAACGAGATCGTCTTTGACGATTTTATTGCTTGAGCTGTATTTCTTTGTTCTTTCTCGCAGTTGAGTTGCTTATTATTCGTCTGCATTTCAGTCTCATCATCCTCATCATTTATTTTTCTCTTCTCTCAAAGGATTCTTCTTTTTTTTGTATTTAGTCGATTCTATTGTCATTTTTTCATTCTCTTTCTTTCGTTCTTTTCTTCTCTCTATCGCCATCGGTTCTCTTCTTTTTTTTCTGGCTTTTCTTCTTTTTTTCGCATACGAACGCAAAAAAATGTTCAACTGATCGATATGGCGTCTGACGTTGAGAATCTCAGCACGTTTTATACTGATTTGCCCTCGATATTTGAGAACAATTCATCATCTCCTGTCGAATCAACGCCTCAAATCGTGGTGCATGATGTCAATAAAGACAAATCCTATCAGCCAATGTTTAATTCATTCTTATTTGCTGATTCAGATCCATTGAATAGAGCAGCGTTTGTTGCACAATCGTCATCGATTGAACCCGAAACAAGACAACAACAACTAACACCAATGGATATGAACGAATCGGACGAAAAAACCAACGAAATGGTTTCGTGTTTATTTAATAATATTCCTGATATTGATGATTTAAACGAATATGATGAGCAACAAGTACCATTCGATCGAATGGATTTGTCTGATCGATCGGAATCGATTAGATCGACATCGCCTGATTCACTTTTATCTTCATCAAATTCGCAAGACGACAATGAAGATGAAGATGCTGATCAAGAAGTTGCACAATGGAATGATGATTTAATAATGAATACAACTCATAGTCAAGTGAATTCTTTAGTAAATGTAAATTTAAATCCTATTGATCAAGTCGATTTTATTGATACATCGCGAAGTAATTCGAGATGTTCGAATAATTCATTTCATTTAACGATTGGTTATGCTGATCAGGCACGACAATTTTTAAGTGATGATGGTGATTTGTTAACATCATCAGAAAGTGAAAATGATGATGATGATAATCTTGTTATAAATTTAACCAATGATTTATCGGAAAATGAAGATGATGATAATGATATTTGTTTACAAATAAATCTTGATAATAATCGAGCAGATTCTCCAAGTAGTCATAGTATTAGTACTCATTCGTCATCATCACCTATTCCCGATCAAACACCAATTCTCGATATTGATGAAGAAAATCCAATTGAAATTGCTCCAATAGCAGCTCTCGATGACGAAGAAGAAGAAGACGATGAAGATGTTGTTGAAACTATTGATACTTATCCTAATCTTCCATTGTTTATTCCCGAACAGCCCGTTCTCGCTGATCTAAGATCAAATCTGAAGACATTAATTCAATTTCAACACAATCATCATCAAAATGAGCTCGTTCATGATATCATTCAAATGCGACATTTATTCAATGAAAATAATCACGATGATGAATTTCTTGCAATCATGCATAATCCCGCAATCTTCGAAGAAGTTCTTTCCGTTGATGATAATGAAAAGGTAAAAAAAGCAAAAGAGCCAATTTATCTTTGTTATTGCTCATTTTTCTTCTCTAGAGATCGGAGCCAGTCAAGCAAACCAATTCAGTTATTAGTACCTTCCGGCCATCGATACATCTGTCGTCGAACGATAATGAAATTGAAAATGACTCGTTCGAACAGCAACCAAATACACATCAGACATCTTTAGTATCCGATACAAACAAGAATATGATTGGTAAACTATCATTTACGACATACTAACAAATCATCGTTGCTTTTTCTTCTTCTTCTTCTTGCAGATGTCAATTATCATTTCGATATTCGTTGTCAACAAAGTACAATGAATAATTTTTCAGATACCGATGATGATGATAATGATTTAGAACTATTGCAAACTCTTTCACAAATTCATAATGTTACTTCGAATGAAATGGAGTTATTCAATAAAACGGCACACATACAAACGTCGTCGTGTGTCAATGACAGAATAAAACAATCCGACGAAGAACAAGAAGAAAAAAATAAGAAAAATAATATTATTTTTTATAAAAATCATAATGATGTCGAAGAAAAAAAAGAAAAAAAAACTGGCGAAAGAAACAACAACAACAACGACGGCGATGATGAAGAAGAAAAAAACGCAACGACTCGTTTGCCTCTAATAAGCTCTCCTATTTTCTCTCATGATGATTCACTTTCTTCATACGACCGTGAGACATCCTCGTCGACGTCGCCGTCATTGACAAACTTATTATCATTAAATCACCGCATTCAATCGACAACATTCTCAAACCAATTAAATACCGACGATTTACAAATATCAAACGCAAATACCAATATGACTCATCATCTAACCGATGAACAACAAATATCAACAACGAACATTTTCGATCTATTCGATCCATTAACAACAACAACAACAACAACAACAACGGCAAATATGTTTAATAATGAAAATTCCAATAGAACATTAGCAAATTACGATTTCGATGATTTATGGAATCAATCAATGTCACAAGTCGAATCGTCGAACTTGACATGGGAAAGTTTATTCGATGACAAACCGCAACCCAACGATGATCTACGAAATTATCTTCATTGGCTTTTCCAACATATTCACGAATCATTGCCAGATATTCAATTTACATCAACACAAAATCTCGAAAGTATCGTCAAAGATATTCAAATGAGTGCATTACCATTTGAACCGATACCATCACCACCATTACATATCGATCACACCGTTGCTAATCCATTAATAAACGCTATTCAACATCAATTATTTCCCATTGATGAATTAGAACAACCACCGATATCGACTCCACAATCGATGATTTTATATGAAGTCGATGAAAATGATGATGATGAAGAAGAACAGATTCAATCGGTTGTTGAGAAACTTGTTTCCGATACGTTAGAAAAAGCTTTAACTGAAGTTAATCAACCGACGAATTTCATTGAAAATTTCGTCGATCGAATTCTGTCCGATGCAGTTTGTGAAATCTTCGAAGAAGAACAACATCCTCCTCCAGTCGAAAATCTTGCATCGATTATTAGTTGGCATGATCAGAGTAAAGCAACAGATAAACAATTACCTGATCCATTCGATCAACAATTCGATACTGTTTGGAGTCAACATTTTCAAGCACCAGACGACACAATCACAGAGAATATATTCGAAGAAGAAAAACAACCACAACAAGAAATCGTTAATGATCCTTGGTTATTACCCTCCGATACGATTCAAACCAATGATTCGATTCTTTCATTTGAAAATCATAATAATAACGAAGATCATTTTCTCAAATATTCAATAACAGCACCTGTCTTCGATGATACAATCGAAGAAGCTATTTTGAAAGTAATTCAATTACGTTTGTTTGTTTTTCTTGGCACATATTTTCTTATTCGTATTCTTTTGTCAAGTTGCTTTGGTATTGCTGATTTGCTTTGAGCTCATGAAATATTCATTAGATTCATTTTTATTTCATTTATTTTCCCTTTCTTTTCTATATTTAGCCCGAAACGAATTCAAATAGAAATGAAGTCAAATATGATGAAGTAATACACAAATGTCTTTGTTCGAAATCAACTGTTAATCTTTGTTTTTCAGGTGATTGAACAAACGGAAATTGATTCAATTACTCAAGATGAGAGCTCTCCAACGCCACCACCCGAACTCAAGTCATCATGGTCAACAGCAACCGTTGATAATGAACCTTGGGAATTAGAAGATCAAATGCCGAATGCAACGACAAATATCAATAATGTTATTGATGATGATGATCTTTCACCTGTTAGTAAAGTGAATTCACATGGAAATTTCTTTTCGGATTCATTTCATCCAATTAACAAATCTGTTCGATTCGATGAACACGTCGAAAATATCGAAATTGTTAATCCACCATTACATGATGAATCATCAAGTGATCTTGATATTGAGGATATTACAACGAATATACCGAATCCTAATAATGATCGAATGGAAATGAGTTATGTAACTATTGAAGAAAAAGATATTGAAGTAGAACGACCTTATGAAATGATTGAATCAATACCTCAAATCAATGAAAACCAACAACTGACATGTAAACAAATAAAAATCTCGATTACTTTTAATTATACGTAAGTCTTTATTTATCTTTAGCTACAATCAATGAAAACATTCCGATTGAATCGCCACCTCAAATGCAAAACAGTTTCTCAAACGAATCAGGTAGATTTTAATATTTTCGTGTTGAATTAACCGGTGGATTTTGTCGTTGAAATGTTTGTTTTGACGGGTAATTTGCATTGAGATTTGGATGGTTTATTGTTTGTCGTCGTTGAGTGACAACAGGCGGCATAGCAATAAGAACGGGTTGAGTGTCACGACGTGGTTTGATTGCAGGCTTTTGATGTTGCTGATCGATGAGAAGTTTTAATTCGTAGATTTTCTTTCGAATAAGTTCATTTTTTAAATCATCGACTGTTAATGAACGACAGAGTTGTTCGAGATCGATGATAGAAATAGGCGATGGTTGAGGAGATTGTTTTGTCTACAACGAAATCAAAAAAGAAAGAAAGAAAGAAAATTAAAGAAAAACAAAAGTATAGTTTGTACAATGGGAACTTTCGGTTGTGGCTGTGGCTGTGGTTGTGTTTTTGGTTTCTCTTCTTTTGTATAGAGATAATCGAGATATTTGTAAAGTTTCTCATCTTCTTTGCTGTTTGATGTTAAAATCGGTTGTCGAACAGGTGTTGACGATGGTACTTTCGTTGTATTGCCTTCTATTGGTTTACCTGGTAAACTTTCAGCACTGATCTTTCTCGATTTGACTTCCGTTTTCTGTTGAACAAACCAATGATTTGTTTGAGAAATCTTATTTAAATTATCTACAGACGATGATGGTATTGTCGTTAAACTTTTACTAATCATATCAGCTAATGTTAGATTTGTTTGTGTTGGTTCATTTGTTGAATTAATTCCATTTAACATAACCTTATCGATTTCATCGTCATCGAATATACTCGAAATTTCGTCATCGCCTGCGTCGAGTTTGTCCGTTGGAATTTCTCCTTCTAACGATGATTTTTCAATTCGAACATCGATTTGTTTAGCATCAGGCTTTTGAACAGAAATATTAATCATATAAGTTTCTTCGAACATACAACGAGATTTCTTGATTTTATCTTCGTCGATATCGATCGTTGGATTTGTTTGTTCGGCAATTTCATTTCGAACAGCTGTCGAAACGTGACCACGTTGCACATCATATGAACCGTGAAGAAAGAACTTTAATAGTTCATCTTCACTTCGAACTTTTTGTTTTTCAATGTTCGATTTCTGTATGGAATGAAGCGATGCTGGAACAACCACTGACATTATCTTACGTTGAGTTAAAGATAAAATAAAATGAATTGAACAAGAAATATGTAAGACCGTTCGTTTTCAATGAATACTCATGGTCAATTCAATCGATTGAAAGCTTGACTATATATCAGTTCGATCAAACAAAAAAACCTTGACCGATAACGGTTCATATATACCATGTAGTTATGATTATATCAATCATATACAATGTACGATTAAGAAGAAGAAGAAGAAAAAAAAACGAAAAAATCGAGTTTTTTTTTTGCGAAAGCATCAATCATTAGTGTCCAAAAGTGGTTCAGTGAGATCTAATGAATATGGTATTGAACGAACTGAATGAAAATCAAGAAATTCTTCGAGAACAACTGTTGTTGTCGTTGTCGTCGTCGTTGTGGCTGCTACTAATGGATCGATTTCGTTATATTCATTTTCATTCATATGAAATACGATTTTATTCGATTGTTGAGAATTTAATCCACCTAATCGTGTTGTTTCGGTAGATTCATGTTTAAATGTCATCAAACTTGGCCGTCGTTGTGATTGTTCATTGACAACATCGAATGATGGTGTTGTCACAGGCGCAAATAACGCTGCAAATGGTGTTGTATTAATTGCATTACGACGAATAACAAGATTTGCGAGAGCACTTGTTGATGTTGATGTTGGTACAGAGGATGAATCTTTTTGTGATGGTGGTGATTGATGATGATAGTAATGATCACCTTGGATAATTCGATGTAGTTCAGCTATTGAAACGGGAGTATAGGATAATGTTGGACGGCCTGCTTGATAAAAAGCTGATGATGATCGACGACGATGATCATCGGGCTTTTGCCGACGATTATACGATAGTTCAAGACAATGAATTAGTAATCGAGCTAAAGCAACAAATAGAAGACAAATAACTACCGGCGATACTCCGATTAGAACAGCAAATAATGTTCGACGAATACATTGACGTGAACAATTTTCCATAAAAACAAAATATGAAATAATTTCTTGTTTCGTTTATTGTTATTTATTAATATTAACTAATCAACCAAATATATACAATGGACATCGTGCTTGTGCGTTTTTTTTTCTCTAATTTGACGGACTATTCGAGTCTTTGCTAACGAACTGTTGAAAACAACACAAAAAATCCGAAGAAAAAAAACAGCAATAATGATAGTAATAATAATCATAACAAAAAACAACAACCAAAAACATATTGGAAATAGAAAACGTATAGCTGTTTAGTTGATAATCTGCATATCAAGGCGAATCTTTCCCCCGTGGATATAGCAGAAGAAAAGTATTAGAGTTAAGCATGCGATGGCTATATCTCGAGATATATATTCATATCGATGTTTTCCTTTTTGCTTGTCTATTAACCGTTGACATTCAGTTTTTTTTTGATGGATGATAGAAATCTGGAAATACTTCGTTCGTTCTTTCTCTCGTCTTCTCTTTTGTTATAGACCTAGTCGTTCTGCTTGATAAATTAGACAACTTGAGGATACGATTGTCGATCGGTTTCGTCGATTGATGGATTCGAAACAATTAAACATTGTTCCGAACAACGAACGATTTGTAATTGTTTTTTCAATCGCCAATTCGAATAACAACGTGACACTTGAATACAAAGACTTAAACTAACATAAAGAATACCCGCGATGACTAATGGTGTAAAACCGAGAAATAAAATCGTTTTCAAAGCTGTTCGATTCGTATTTGTATCCATCAATTGATTCATATGTTTCTACAGAGTAGAGATTTTTTTGTTTCGATCTATCAAATCTTTCTACGCACTGTACCTCCGTTGAATGCATTGATTCTAATGTTCAAATAAGCCGTATATATGTGTATGTGTCTTTGTCAAGCCAAATAAACGCATCACTACTCAATCATACAATAAAGAGAGAAAAATGAAGATTCTTGAAAGGATAGAACGGATCTCTACTATACGCTTTTCTTTCTTTCATCCGTTCATAAACATAAAGTTCTTCTTTTTATGCCGTTGGGTATAGGAGAGAAGAAGAAAAAAGAAAGAGTGGAAAACGAAGAGAGCAAGCAGTCGGCAAACAATCAAGTGCTACTAACGGGAGGATGCCGATAAGAAAATGACAACGAAATGAAAACGAAGAAGCAGAAGAAGAATAAGAAACGATGAAACCAAAGAAAGACTTAGAGGACTAAGAAAATATGTTCTGAATAATTGTTTGAGAACAGAACGACTTGTCCTCAACAGCGTAAATCGAATTAGTTTGTATGCGTATGCGCTTAGATAAACAGAAAAGCAAAGATTTATAGTAAACGAATATTTTTCTTTTTCGACAAGAAACGTTGTCGATTCATTTCCGTAGATAGATTATTTTCATATCCGTTTTGCAAAAAAAACACACACACAGACACATTATTTATTAATTTTCTAGTTCTTCTTCGTTCAGTCTCCAATGAAGAACCGAATATCGATTCAGATGAAATCAACGGTGTAATTCCATGTTTCATTGATAATACTCAAATAAATATTGATGCCAAATCGATTAATCCATTCAAATGTGTAATTAGTTCAGCAGGTACTTTAAATGGTGACGATCAAACAGCTGTCATTACTATCTACGGTTGTGCTTTACCTGACCATCGTCTTCGAGAATATCGTTATATTATGGATCAATTATTCTAGTAAATACGAAGAAAAAAAAACATACATATGTTTAGATATGATTTGTTTTTTTGTTTAGTTATGTTTATCATAAATTGAATAATTTAGTTATTAATGATTATATTTTGGTCTATTTTCATGGTGCCACATCGAAACATCGAACACCAGATTTGAAATTTCTTCGGAAATGCTATCAAATGATTAATTTCCGGTTAGATTCCGTCGAATTCGGAATAATATTCATATTTGCTTGTTGTAGACTTCGAAAAAATCTTCGTTCAGTTTATGTTGTTCATCCAACTCGATGGCTTCGAACAGTGATTGCACTATCTCGTCCATTTTTTAGCAAGAAATTCTATCATAAGATTCATTATATCTATACAATTGCAGAACTCGAACGGCAATTTCCGAATAATCGTCTTTCAATTCCCACAGCTATCGAACAGTAAGTGCTACTTAACTTTCGATTATAGCCAAAGAAAAACAAACAACAAATCTATAAACATTCGATGAGAAAAAGAAATTTCACTGTAATCTTTTTCTCTAGACGAATGATTTAAGAACAGACTATTCTCCAAGGTAGTTCTTGTTATTCTCAGAGGGTTAATGAAAATCGATGTTGTCTGTGTGTGTGTGTGGTTGGGCAAATTTTCCTTTCTGGTGATATTGTGTCAATAACTGTGATTTCACATTCATTTTTAGACACGATGAAATATATTGTAGACAATGGTAGAGACAAATATTCACTATTTCTATTTATTCTCTCCGCTTTGATTCCTTATTTTTTTTAACTACTAATTCATTGAGCTGACTAATAATTTATTCAGATATGATTTTCGACAGACAGACAAACAAATCTGTCGAATGTTTTGTTCATTTTGTAAGTAATTGTGAACGGTTGAGAATGAGAAATGAAATACACCTGCACGTTCGAATTATTATTAGTTTTTAAATGCTTGTCCGCTTTGTTCTGGTGTTTGTATTTGCTCGAAAAATGCAAAAAAAATCGAGTCATTGACTTTTCTTTGTTTTTTTGCACTTTAAGAACGGATTGGCTATATTCGGAAAAGTACGATCGTGACAATGCAAGTATCAATCGTTCGATAGCACAGCCCATGTCTCGACTGTCACCGAATATAAACGATGAATCACTGGCTTAATTTTTCTCTTTATTCGTTTTTTTTTCTGGACCCGGTCTTTATTTTTGTTGTGCAATAATGTGGTGCTTTTCTCTCTGTCTCTTGAATGTCTTCGTTTCAGTTTTTCATATACTAGCAATCAAATTGTTCGTTTTTGTTGTTTTTTGTTGTTTCAAAAGAAAAAAAATCTAACAATTTGTCTATATTTGCTTACATGTTTATGTGTGCTTCTTATTAATGTTCGTTTGTTTATATATTCTGCGCGATTATTTAGTCTGTAATATTCATTTTAGATTGAATATAACCATACATATTATTATTATCATTACTACTATTATTATATCGCGTGATAGTTGTGCA
>ERZ778027.2571-NODE-2571-length-21881-cov-6.246907_pt1 | contig 21881 bp, 23 predicted proteins | sample MGYA00375757_ERZ778027 | MGnify/ENA primary metagenome ERZ778027 (study PRJEB29350, sample SAMN05389817) | bioreactor metagenome | isolation source: Ammonium sulfate bioreactor | place: South Africa: University of Cape Town | collected 2014-02-18 ...
GGTGTCCCGTCTTTGTCGATCCGCCAAAGAACGGCTTCGCTGTTGGCAACGCGGCTTGCGTCATTGAGGATCTTTTCGAGCTTGCCTCTATCGCGATGGTCGATCTCGTACAGCACGCTCGTCGGCACGCATGGCGCCTCGTCGGCGCCTTTCGATGTCGCTGAGAAGCCCACATTCGTTGCCATCGCCAACATCAGAATCCACCCGCAGCGCTGTCTAGCGTGGCGAAAAGGCGAGCACGACGCGCGGTCCGTCTGGCGTCTTGATGCGCTTGATCTCCGTGTTGGTTGCGAGATCGATGACCGAAACGGTCGCAGAAAACCAGTTTGCGACATAGACTTTATTCCCATCCTGGATGGCTGCCAGTCCCTCGGGGTAACGTCCGACTTTGATTTCGGCGCGTAGTTGCCGCGTGCTTGCGTCGAAAACGGAAACGCTTCCGTTTGCCTGGTTCGCGACGAGAAGCTGCGAACCGTTTTTGGTGACGGCGAGGCCATAAGGCATTTTGCGCGTCTCGGATGAGGAGACGACGGCAAGCGAGGCTGTGTCGATGATCGAAAGCGTGGCCGACTGTGCGTTGGCGACGATCAACTTTGTCTGGTCCGGCGTCAGCGTCAGCGCAAACGGAGCATGGCCAACGTCGATCTCCTTGATCACGTCCTGCTTGCGCGTGTCGATGACGGAAATGGAATCGGCTTCGCGGTTCGCAACGAAGAGGCGTGAGCCGTCTTCGGAAATCACCAGATGTGCCGGCGATCGGCCCGTCGGAATGGACTTCGAAATTGCCCCTGACCGCGGATCCACGACGGCGACGCGATCCTTGCTCCAGTCTCCGACGTAGAGCATGCCGCTGTGATCGATGCCGATGCCGAAGGGTTGGCCGCCGATATCCAACGTGCGAACGACGTCGTGCGTCTTCAAATCGGCGACGACGATCTTGCCGGTTTCGGGCTGGGTGATGAATGCGTCGCCGGACATTGCATCGATTGCGAATGACGCGGGTTTCCCCGCGAGTTCGATGCGGGCGGAAATCTCATCGACCTGAGTGTCGATGACGGCAAGGATGCCCGCATCTTGGCAGAGGACGTACACTGCCTGCCGCGCTTCGGCAGTATTTGCCGAAGCCGCAGCCAGTGTCAGCGCCAGCACTAGGCCAACGACGCGGGCGATCACTTGCCCTTGCCTTCCGCCTTCGCTTTGATCGCGGCGAGGCCCGCCTGGAAGAAGTCGGTTGTCGCCTTGGTTGCGGCTTCGTCGTTCTTGTCCTCGGGCGGTTCATTCGTCGTGTCGGCACGATAGAAACGCGACGTCCATTCGACCTCGCTGCCGCCGTCCGCAGGACGGACCGAGATCTGATCCGAATAGAAGCTCACCGGAAACGCGTCGACGTTCTCCTTCAGAAGGCGATATTCGATAGACATTTCTTTCTCGTTGTAGGAGTCGAGACTTTCGACGAGGTCGCCACCGCTCTTGAGCGTCAGTGTGCGCGTCGCGCCTTCCTTGTTGCCGCCTTCTGCCGTGACTTTCGCGAGACCAGGGTGCCAATCGCCGATTGCGGCGAATTCCTTGATTACGTCCCACACGGCTGCGGGCGGAGCCGCGACGGAGATCTTTTCATCGGCTTTCTGCGGCGTTGGTCCGTGCGCGCTGGTGGCGCTGAAGCTTGCGGCAAGAATAAGAAGCGAAGCAACGAGAGGTGGAACGAAATTCATGCGTTAAGCTCCAGATTTTGAGGAAAGCAGGCGCGCCAGACGAGCACGATTTGTTAGCCGGGGATCGCCGATGAGCGAGAGCACGTAGAGAAGGATCATTGAGAGAAGCGCGAGGGAGGCCGGGACGTAGGCCATATTCATCGATGTCGGCACAAGGCGCGTTTTTGCCGAAGCCATCAGTGTATTTGCGATGCCGCCGGATTTCTGAAGCTCGACGTATGTCAGCCCGGTTTTATCGGCGAGATCCGTCAGGTGCGCTGTCTTCACCGACGAAAGATGTTCCTCGCCGGATTCGGGTGGAGCGCCGAACGGAGCATTGCGGGGATTGTAGCCTTCGCGCGTTTCGGCTCCGGGCGGCGCGGCGCCGATACGGTTGTCTTGCGGAACGTCACTCGGTCCATAAACGCCCGACTGGCGGCCTTCATCGTCGAACTTTGGTATGGGAACTTTCTCCGTACCACCGACGCCGACGATGAGCCCTTTGACATCGCCGAGCTTGCCTTCGAACGGCGGCGTGCCTGTGAACGGCAGTGGTGGCGCTTCCTGTCCATCCGTTAGAAAAATGAGATCGGCTTTGAGGCTCGCGGCGATGTCAATTGCGGAATAGAGCCCCTTCGCGATGTAGCTGTCGCCCTGCCAGGCCATGCGCCAGTCGAGTTCCGACAGCGCGTCTTCCAGACCGTCATAGTTGTTGCAGATCTCGACGGGATTGAAGAGCAGGAACGAAATGCGCTCGGTGAAAACACCGAGGCCCAAACGTGATTGGCAGGGCACGCTTTGAACCAGATCGACCAGCGCGTTACGGGCCGCTTGCAGTCGCGAAGCGGAGCCCGGCGGGCTCCCCGTGTCGCGCGTGTTCATGCTGCCTGTGATGTCGACGATTGCGACCGCATCGACCACGTTCTGGTTGCGGACGACCTGAAATCCAACGAGCGCCGCAAGCGTCAACGCCAGTCCTGCGATCAGCAGAAACATGCGGCGATCCCAGGGTATGCCGAATGCCGTCATGGCAAGCCTTTCGGAACACCCGGTAGGTCCGTCCACACTTTCTTGGGCGTTGCCTGCTCATCGTCCGGAAGATTTTCAGCCTGCGGCAGATCGCGGACGATGCGCATCGCGATGTCGAGATTGAATTTCGTGTTCCAATCTGCCGGATCGAGTTTGAGCGCCAGGCGGTATTCGGATTTCGCGACGTTGATCAAAGCCGCGGCATGATCGAGGTCGCCTTTGCGGACAAACTCCGAGCCCCGGCGCGTGCGCTCGTTGGCGATGTTGTAAAGCGCGCGGGCTCGCACGTGCGGATCGATGTTTGCTTCGCTGCTGCTGAGCAACGCTTGCGCATCCTCGATGCGATCGTGCGTGATCAGCTGATTGACGCGCGCGAGAATGAGTTCCGACGGCGAGTGTTTCGGATCAACGGAGGTGTCCTTATTAGCGGTAAGCGCCAAGATCGCACTGTTTGCGCTTTGTGTTCGCCATAGCTGCATGGACGTTGCCGCCGTAAAAAGCAGCGCCAGGACGGCGATCATCCAAAGGATCGGTCCGCGCCACGGCGATAAGAATTTGACCAAGCTAAGCGGCATGAGCGTCACCCCGCTTCGGCGTTACCGATCGTTCGAAAAATTTTGCGGCGAGGAGCACACCCATGCCGAGCGCGGCGAGGCTGTAGGCCCATCGCGAGAGATCGTATTGAGGAATGCGTTCGCTGTAGACGATGGGCGTCTGCTCGAGTTTGCCGATTTCGGTAATTGCGGCTTTGACGGCTTCAGGACTTTCGGCCTCGAAGGCGCGATAGGGAACATGCAGCCCCTGCAGGAACATGTTCAGATGGCGCTCGGGCAGAACCTGCGGAATGTCGTCGACGCCGGGCGGCGGCGGCTCAAAAATTCCGTTCGTGCCTTGCGTGCGAAGATAGAGCCAGTAGAGGTGGACCGGTTGGCGCGCGAATTCGGCGCGTAGCGATTCCTGAACGCGGCGCGCGATCACGGCAGCGCCATCCGAGACGAGCACGATCGCGCGCGACGCCTGCGAAACGTCTTCCTGTGTCATGTCGAGCGCCATCGCGAGGCCGCGGCCGACGTCGGTGAAGGCAAGTCCAGGCCGGTCGATGGCGTCGATCGCTCCGAGAATGAGATTCTTGTGATCGGTGATCGGCAGCACATGAATGGGCGATGTCGAGAACGCGGCGACGCCAAAGCGGTCATGGGCACGCTCGGTTACGAAGTCTTTGAGCAAGCGTTTTGCCGCTGCGGATTTCGATTCCTGCCCACCGCTCGGCGGTCGTCCCGCGAACGTGTCGTCCATGCTTGAGGAGCGATCGATCAGCAGCACGATATGCGCGCCCTGGCCAAAGCGATCGATCGTCCGTTCACGAAGCGAAAGCCCTGCGATGCCGAGAATGAGTCCGAGCATCGCCAGCGCACCGGCAAGCCGGAGCGCGAGCGCAATGACTTGCGACGTCCGGTCGGCTTCAAAGCCGCTAAGTGACGGGTAGCCCTCCTGGCGTTGCACGCTGAGCAGAAGCGGCAGGATCGCCAGCGGCAGCAAATAGAGCGCCATGGGATTGGTGAAGATCATGCGGCTGCCTTCTCTTCACGTGCAAGATCGGCAGCCAGCTTTCGAACGTCTTCGATGGAAAATTTGCTTTCCGCGGATTGCTTGTTTCCGGAAAAGAAGAAGATGCGCGAGCTTTCGAAGAACTTCTGCATCGCTTCCTTGAGAGTCGAAAAACGCTGGCGCTGGCTGAGGAAGGTCGAAAGATCCTCGGCGAACAAGCGTCGGCCATAGGACTCATCGAACGCGCGATGCAGCGCGATCAATGAATCTCTGTAGCGACCATCGCTTCCCGCCGCGGTTTGCAGCTCTCGAATCCGGCGATCGGCCATCGTGAACGGACGTCCTTTCCGTTTCGCGAATGGACCTTTGGCGTAGTGCCGGAGCAGCAGAAGCGCCGAGAGAGCCAAGGCCGCAAGTCCAAATCCGAGCCATGTCGTCTGTCGCGATGTGCTGATTGCGTGAGCCTTGGCATTGGGCGCCATGATGTCGGCAAGCTCAACCGATTTTCCCGACATGAAGTCGCTGACGGCATACTCCCTGAGCGGAGACATGACGATTTGAAATGCGGGGATCGAGGCGACGTCCTGGGATGAGGGAATTTCCGTACCCGGTGCGGTGTCCGAAGTTTGCGCGGCGGGAACCGTTCCCGGATTTCGGAATTTCAGCGGATACGCCGGAATTTTGACTTTGACGGCTTCGATCGGCGCATAGAACGTCTGATACTTCAGCGTAATGTCGTGGATCTTGCGTCCTTGTGTTTCGCGGACCTTGTGATCGACGTCGATAAGCTCGAGCCAATAGGTGAGTGGCCCGGGTCGCGGAAGTCCGGCCGCCAGAAGTTCGGTATCGCCTGTCGTTACAACCTCGATCCGGCGCTCGAACGTATCGCCGATGAAATAACCGAATGCGCGAGGCTCATAAATATTCACCGCCTCGACGGCCGCTTTGCATGGCGCGCCGCCGATGATTAGAAATGCAAGGATCAGCCAGGCGCGCATCAAACGCTTCCGTATAGAAGAAATGACGTGAGCCGCATCCAGTCGATGCGATCGCGGATCGTGAACATTTCGCGCGCCGTCGTATCGAAGACTTGCCGCGTGCGCGCGCGTTGCTCCTGGCGGGCGGCTTGCCAGCGTGCTTTGAGTGACGGCCGCATGGCGACCAGTCTCCGTGAGCCCGTTTCGAGATCGCGAAGATTGAGAAGGCCCCAGTCGGGCAGCTCTTCCAGCTGCAAGCTGTCGTCGATTTCGACCGGCACGACATCGTGGAAAGCGAGCGCTTCTCCGGCGCGGCGCGCATCTTCTGTCGACCATAGGAAATCCGAGACGAGAAACACGAGCCTTCGTGTTCCGGAGACCGCCGTCGCCGCTTCCAAGACTCCGGAGACGCCAGGTTTTTCCGGAGTGAACGCTCGCAATTTCTCGATGGCTTGCGAGTGGGCGGCGCGCGAGAGCGTTCTCTGCAGGCGCAAATCTTCTCGCAGCGTGCTGTCGAACGGAAGGAGCGAGAAGGTATCGCCGGCGCGCTCGGCGCAAACCGAGAGCGCTTGCGCCAGGTCTGCCGCGAGCGAAATCTTATTGCAGCGGCCCTCGAATGCCATCGATGTCGAAACGTCGACAAGCACAGCGACGTCGATCGCGCTCGGCTGCTCGAAACGGCGCACGAGAAGGCGTTCGAAGGGATCGTTCAACGAGGCGCGAATTGCGATCCGCCTCGGGTCGGGAAGAGAGAGCAGGGGCACGATATCGCGGAAGCGGCCGCCTCCGCCGTACAAATGACTCCGATGCGCGCCGGCGCGAATGCCGCTCGTTCGCCACGGAATGCTGTAGGCGACATCTCGGAGCTCGTCACTCACGGCGCGGGCACCTTCGCAAATACGTCGCTGATCAATGCGCGGACGAGTTCTTCGCGTCGTAGCTCGTAGACGGGCGCAAGGAAGATGCGGTGCGCCATGCATTCGTAGAAAATGTCTCGAATGTCTTCCGGCACGACCATGTCGCGGCCGGTCAGCCATGCCGATACGCGTGCGGCGCGGATCAGGTAGCTCATGCCGCGAGGGCTGGCGCCGCCCGCGACCAGCTTGCCGACATCGACGCCTGCAACGTTCAGGCCGGCGCTTGCGGGATTGCGAACCGCGTTCCAGAGATCGAGCGTATATCGTTCGAGCGCGGGGCTGACGGTGATGCTGGACTGAATGACTTTTGCCAGCGCATTGAGCTGCCGGTAATCGACGACGCCTTCCCTCAGAATACCGATCAGCGCGTCGACGTCGTGGAAACGAGTCTCGAACAGAAGTTGCCGGCGTGACTCTTCATCAGGCGGCGTGGCGATGGCGACTTCCATCAGGAAGCGATCGCGCGCGGCTGCGGGAAGCTCGAACGTCTCTTCGCGCTCGATGCGGTTTCGGTCGGCGAACACCAGAAGATGCGGGAATGAATGTTCGGTGTTGAAAGCCGTAATGCTGCGTTCGGCCATCAAGCGCAGGAGCAGAGAGTGAACCTGCGGACGGGCGCGGTTGATCTCGTTGAAAAAGAATACCGAAAGATCGCTGCCGTGACGAAGGACGGGGCCGGGCTCGACACGCGGTTTTCCTTCTTCGTTCAGAAACGTGTAGTAGATCATGTCCGAAGGCATGAGATCTATCGTGCCTTCGACGCGTTCATAAGCGCCGCCGAGCGTTCGTGCGACGGCTCTGAGCAAGGTGGTTTTGCCGACGCCGACATCACCTTCGAGCAGGACGTGTCCGCGTGCGAAGATTGCAATGACCATGAGGCGTATTGCGCGGTCCTGCCCGACCACCGCTTTTGCAACCTCGCTTTCAAGCTCGAGCGCGTGTTGACGCCAGTCCGCGAGGTTCATGCTTTTCAAGGCGGTTTGTTCCTGTTCCAAGCCCGCGAGCGCGCCATTCATCGCAGAGAATTCCATGCAAATATGTGCCGGAGAAACATCGGTTCGACGGCCGAGTAAAAAAATGGGGTGCTGCAAATGCAGCACCCCAATGACCTCGGAAGAGGAAGTCTTGTCTTAGCGTGGCAAGATCCCGAGGGTCTTTAAGGGGTGCGCGTCTACTGAATCTTCTTTACGTCGTAGACCCACTTGCCCGTTTTCTTGAAGTGTTCTGCGCGCTTCGCATTGCGTTCTTCTTCGCCCTTGCGAGACTCAACCTGTTTGTTGAGTTCCTTGGGATCGTGCTTCGGGTCGTATTTCGAACCCGCGATTTTCTCCGGGAAGCCCGGCTTCGGTTCCCAGCAGTTGCCAGGAGCTTTGCAGTGGGTGCCATCGTATGCCAGCGCAGCCGGTGCGGTCGCACCAATGAGACCGGCGGCCATGATCACTGCACCTGCCAAGATCGGGAGTGAACTCTTCTTCATCGGCTTTCCTCCATCTTCTACTTTGCTCAGGCGGCTTCGCCGCCCTTGTTGTTCCGTACCAGCATGGATCCGCCCGTTTTCAATCGGGACGGCGGCCAGACTAGTTTCCGGAAATCTTGCACTGCGCCTTTTCGGCAGCAGCTTTGCCCGTGGCTTCCCAGGCTTTGATGTCGAAGGGCTTGAAGTTCTTCTTTTGCTCCTCGCTCAGCCAATCCGCATCCGCGACATCATCTTTCTGGATGTGGCGAATCCAGGCGATGAGCTTCAGCATGTTGTCGAGTTCGAGATCCTGACCGTGCGGACCCATCATGCCGTTGGCGCCGCCGAAGATCGTTTCGAACAGGCCTTTGTCGGTCGTGTTTTTCGGGTAGGTCCAATAGGAGTCGTTGAGCCCCGGTCCGACTTTGCCTTCGCCGATGTGACCGTGGCAGCCCGAGCAAGACTCGAGATAGATTTCCTCACCTTTCGGCAGGCAGCCAGCAACTTCAACGTAGGGGTCGACGCCCGTCTGCATGAACTGCTTGACCGCAGGAGTGTCGCGCCCTTCTTTCGGAGCCTGACCTTCTACGTCGAGCGCTTCGCCGGTCACCGTATTCCGGAAAACTTCCTGTGCGCCAGCGCTTGTAACGAGCCCCGCCAACGCACAGAAAGTCAGGCCCGCTGCCGCCACTGTGAATTTCAACTTTGATTTCAGTCCCACTTGTCCACTTTCCTCGATATCACCGGCGCTTGCCGGACGTTTATTTATTGGATGCCGGCTGAACGAGAGGGATTCCCTCGTCCTTCAGAACATCTTCGATTTTCGATTGCACCTTGGGCAGCGCTTCATCGATTGCTGAGAGCAACGCTTTGTCGTCCTTGCGAACGGCAAACGATTGGTCGAAATGGAACGGAACCTTCATGCCGTCCGAGCGCACGTTGTTGTCTGGGACGACAATCAGCTTCAGCGCATCGTTTGCCTTCACGTAGCGCGCGACTTCAGGAGCAAACGCCACCGCGAGCCCAGCGGTCTGGTTCGCGACCTCGCCCACCATGCGATCGGGCGGAATGCGCGTGTAAGCGTTTCTGCGATCTTTGAAGTTCGTCAGCGACGATGCGTAATTGATGTTGTCGTTATACAGATCTTCTTTTTCCATCATGACCGACGCGGGCGTGCTCGGGACGAAGCCGATCTTGCCGGCCTTCGCCAGATCCGGGCTGTCCCAGTTCGCGATCTTCAAGTTCGAGTCTTTGCGCACGATGAAAACGTAAGGCGCGCGATAATAGGGCTTCGATGTCAGGACGCGTTCGTCACCTGCATCGGTTCCGACGACCAGGTCACAGAGCTTTTTGTCGAGCTGGTCGCGAACTGCGTAGATCGCTGGTTTCGCCGACCACACGAATTCCGCCTTGCGTCCGATCCCTTCGGCGATGATCTTCGCGATTTTGTTTTCGAAGCCGTTTTCGTCCTTCGTGGAATACGGCGCTTCGTTTGCGGCTGCGCATACGCGAAGGACAGAGCTATCGACGGCTGTTTTCGTCGTTGCGTCTTGCGCAAAGGATGGAGTGATCGACATCCAAGCGAGGACGGAAAGCCCGGCGGCGGCGAGCAACGGTCTGGAAACCTTGCCGATGGTGCTATGGCTTCGATCCGTACGGATACTAAGCGGCATGCGCAAAAAGACCTTTCGAATGCTGGTCAGAGTCATCTGACGGCTTGTGATTTTGAGATCCGAAGTCGCCAGTCTTCGGGGCAATCGCGTTGCAAGGAACTCGCGGGGCGGCTCACCATGTAGTGAAGCGGAAATGGCTGCCGCCACGCGGCCCAGCATCCTCGCAGACGCTAAGCTTGTGAGAGAGGATCGCGGCACCGCTCGATGCCGAGCCGCGATCCGAGGCTTTCATCAGCCCTTCTCGTACTCGCCGACGTTGACGTCGTCGTAGGGGTTCTTGCCATCAAGCGAGAACACCTCGAGGCTGCCGCCCATCTGCGTGTAGTTCTGCAGGTTCTTGAAGGCGCCAACCGCGCCGAGACCTGCGGTCGGGTCCTGAAGGTCGAACACCAGACCAACGCCCGGCCAACCGCCAACGCCCGACATCACAGCGATGTACTGGACGCCCTTGTGCTCGTACGTCATCGGGTACCCGATCACGCCCGACGGAAGCTTATGCTTCCAGACCAGCTGTCCGGTGTCCGAGTTGCGAGCCTTGAGGAAGCCATCGAGCGTTCCGTAGAACACCAGATTGCCTGCGGTCGCGAGCGTGCCGCCCCAGACCGAGAAGCGCTCCATGTGCTGCCACTTGTACTCGTTGGTGATCGCGTTGTAGGCCTTGATCTGACCAAGACCGAGGTAGTTCTGACGATCGCCTTTCGGCCCCGGGTACATCCACAGCGTCGCGCCGACGAAGAACTGGCCGGCACGGTAGGGAAGCATGAATGGCTCCCAGTCCATGCAGATGTGGTTGATGCCCATGAAGAACAGCTGCTTCTGGGGATCGTAGGAGTCGTGACCCTGGTTGTGGTACCCCATGGCCGACGGGCAGATGTCCGTGCCCTTGTGGTCCATACGGGTGCCGTATTCCGGATCGCGAACCGGGAGGCCGGTCTTGAGGTCAACCGTCTTGAACACGTTGACGGTATCGTCAAGCTTGTCGGCCGAGATCAGGTCACCGTTTTCACGATCGAGCGTGTAGACGATGCCGTTACGATCGGGATGCGTCAGAAGCTTGCGCTTCTTGCCGGTCTTGTCGGTCTGCTCGGAAAGCATGATGACGTTGACGCCAGCGAAATCCCACTCGTCGTGCGGGGTCTTCTGGTAGCCGAACTTCATCTTGCCGGTGTCGGCGTCGCGAGCCGTGATCGTCATGGTCCACTTGTTGTCACCAGGACGCATCGTCTCGTTCCACGGAGCCGGGTTGCCAGACCCGTAATAGATCAGGTTGGTAGCCGGATCGTAGGCATACCAGCCCCAGTTCGTGCCGCCGCCGATTTTCCAGGCGTCGCCTTCCCAGGTCGCGGTGCCGAGGCCCTTTTGACCATAGTGCGGGTTGGCGCTGTTGAAGTCGTCAGCAAGACCGATTTCGGCATCGGGACCGGTCGCGTAGTAACGCCAAGCCTGCGCGCCCGTGCGGACGTTGTAGGCCGTCACGTGACCACGAACGCCGAGTTCGGCGCCTGACGAACCGACGATCGCGAGATCGTGAACGACATAGGGAGCCTGCGTGAGCGTCTGACCGACCTTGATGTCGCCGTTCTCAACCTTCCAGAACTCTTCGCCCGTCTTGGCGTTCAACGCGACGAGATGGCCGTCGAGCTGCGTCTTGATGATCAGCGAAGGTGTTTTGTCATCGCCCGGCCAGTACGCCAGACCGCGGTTAACGAGGTCGCAGCAAGCAACCGAGCGTGCGGCCGGATCCTGCTTCGGGCTGTGCTGCCACAGGATGTGGCCGGGATCGTTGAGATCGAGCGCGAAGGTCTTGTTCGGGAACGAGCTGTGAACGTACATCACGTCGCCGATGACGAGCGGTGCACCTTCATGGCCATGCAGCTCGCCGGTCGAGAACGACCAGGCGTGCTTCAGCTGCTTGACGTTGTCGACGTTGATCTGCGTGCTCGTGCTGTAGTTGTTCGAATCGTAGTTTTTGCCCGGCATTACCCAGTTTTCATTGCTGTTCGACAGCTCGATGAGCTTGTCGTTCGCAAGCGCGCTGGTGGCCGCGCCCATGTGCACGGCGGCAGCTAACGCCATGCAGGACGCCGACATCAGCATCGATGTGCTAGCAAGTCTTTTCATGCCAATTTATCCTCGCGTTTCCAATCCCAGCTATTGTTCTGGACGACGAGCGCGTGGCGAGGGACGGGAACCCGACGCCACAACATCCGTCCTTTAGTCAGAGGGAAATCTGGGTAATTCCTCCGCCCATCTCTCCGCTCTTCGTAGGCGTACCGCGCGCTCGGATTACTGGTTCTCCGATGACTTCGCGTTCAGCACGGGCGGGACCGTAACAACGTAACTAGCGGGGGTCTTCAGTGTGATCGGCAAATAGCGCCGGGAAGAATCGGCAAAGAACGCTGCAGACGTTGTCCTGGAAGTCTGGCGTTCTCTCTGGCATAGGTCGGGCACAAACGCAGATCGCATCGTGCGCTCTGCGCGCCTCACAACTCGCGAGAGCAATGAAATCTCGAACATTCTGGCTGATGGGCGCGTGCGCCCTGCTTTTTGCGGGATGTGATGATAGTAGCTCAATCAATCAGCATGCGGATCAACGCTCGGGGTTGGCGCAATCGCAAGCACAGCCGGGCTGGCTTGATGCGACCTCAGACATTGATCCAGCCGGATGGCTGATCTCGCGCGAGGCGAGCCGGGGCAAGGCCATCAAGGCGGAGGAGGCCGACATTATCAAGGCGTCGATCGCAAACGCAGCTAAGATATTCAAAGAAGATCCGCGCATGATCGCGAACAGGGCCGTTCAGCTCGAGGTAATGCTCGATCCGACCGATGACCGCGAAACCGCGGTCTGGTTGGTCGAAGTGCTGGCAGACGTCGTTCGCGAGCCGGGCAAGGTCGAGGGATTTGGCGCAATCGGCCAACAATACTTCAATTTGCGCAAAGCGGGATTAAGCGAGCGTGCCGCGCTCGATGACCTCTCGCGGCGCTACAGATCGCGCGGCTAGTTTGATGCTGGACGCATTGTTTCGGAAAGTTTCGGGGTTTGCCTGGTTCGGACGTTCGATCCGTCACCAGGTCTTGCTCGCGATCTCTTTGATGCTTCTGCTCGCCACCATTGCTGCCGGCACGATTGCTGTCGTCAATGGCCGTAACGCGGTGAACGTCGAGATCAAGGCGTCGATAGATTTCGCGGAGGGTCTGTTGCGCGAGCTGGTTCGGCGCATTGCCGCGGAAAACCAGCTTTCGAACCTCGATTACCTCGTGTCGCGGGAAGTCGACCATATGCGCCACGCGCGCATCTATGTTCAGGATGGAGGCACGCCGCCAAAGCTCTTGCGCTCGTCCTCATCGGACGATGACGGTCCGTCGCCCTTGGGCGAAACGCCAGATTGGTTCGAGAGCCTGATGATGCCGGCTGGCGGCGAGGATCATACTCGCGTCATCCGCGTGCCGAATGGCGACCGGCAGATCATTCTCAAAGGCGATCCGGATGATGAAATCGCCGAGAAGTGGCAGCAGCTCTCATCCCTCGCGATCGTTGCTTCGATCTCAATGCTGCTGCTCGTCGGAGCATTCTATTTCGTGCTCGGATGGATACTGACGCCGTTGCAAGCGCTGGCGCGTGGGCTCGTGGCTTTGGAAGCCGGCGAGAACGCGCGGCGTCTCGAAATACCGCGCGTCGTCGAGATCGCCGACATTTCGCGCAAGTTCAACTCGCTTGCGGCATCGCTCGATCAGACGCGGGCGGAAAACGGCGAGCTATACAAGCAAATCCAATCCGTTCAGGAAGACGAAAGGCGCGAAATCGCGCGGGAGCTGCACGACGAAGCAGGTCCCTGTCTGTTCGGCATCACGGCGAGCGCCGAGTCGATCAACAGAATATCGATAAAGCTCGACGACGAGTCGGCGCGCAGAATCACGACGCGAACGGATGAAATCCTGTCGATCGCTGATCGTCTGAAAGCCATGAACCGTGCGCTGCTCAAAAGATTGCATCCGGTTTCCATCGGCAAGGTGCCACTGCCGGCGTTGATCAAGGATCTCATCAACGATTTCGATCGTCGCCATACGGACGTCCGCATCATTTCGGAGATCGGCCCGTTTGCTCGCGCTTACGCTGAGAAAATCGAGCTGACCGTCTACCGGGCGACGCAAGAGGCTTTGACGAACGCCGTCCGGCACGCGCAGGCCGACAACATCCTCATCGAACTGCGGGAAGAAACGTCTCGCGCCGGATCGAGAGAGCAGGAGCCCGGCATCCTGATCAGCTTGCGGGTGAGCGATGACGGCGTCGGTTTCAAACCTGGGGCGGCTGCTGGTTTTGGTCTCTCCGCCATGCGGGAACGTGTGCTTTCCGCGGGCGGGACGCTTGCCGTCGAAGCGCGAAATCCACGCGGCACGTCGATCTCCATCAAAATTCCAGCGCAGCCTAGGGACGCCAGCCGCCTGCAGGTACGCGAAGCTTCACGGATAACATCATGACAAAAATTCTTGTGATCGACGACCATCCCGTTGTGCTGCAGGGATGCCGCCGCGTTCTCGAGGATGCCGGCATCGAAAACATCACGCTGGCGTCGAACTTGATCGATGGCTTCCGTGCCTATCGGAACGACAAGCCCGACGTCATCATTATCGATCTTGCGATCAAGAAGGGCGTTCTCGTCGGTCTGACATTCATCCGGCGATTGCGCGTGCATGACAAGCATACGCCCATCCTGGTGCTGACGATGCATGAGGATCCGATGATCGCCAGCCAGTCGCTGCGCCTCGGAGCCAACGGCTACATCTTAAAGGACACATCGTCCGTCGATATCGTGAAGGCGCTGCAGGCCGTGCGCCAGGGTAGGCCGTTTCTCAGCCACACGGTCGCGTCGGCGATCGCGCTGATGGAAACCAAGGGCCGCAGCAATCCGCTGAGCGGCATGACGTTACGCGAACTGCAAACCTTGGAGCTGATCGCGCAGGGCAAGCAATATGCGGCGATCGCCGAGGAACTGCACGTCAGCTACAAGACCATCGCCAACACATGCTCGCAGATCAAGGCGAAGCTCGGTGTGAAATCCCTTCCGGAGCTCATGCGCATCGCCATCGATCATCTGCCGGAAATGGCAGGACAGCGGACCAAGTGATGGCCTCCGTCGTTGCCGGGAACTATTTCCATCGAAGTATGCCGTGACTTGGAAATCGGTTTCGGGCGATCCATGTGCATCCTTCAGATCCAACCGGTGCGGAGCCCCATGCGTATCATTTTCGCTATCTTTCTGACTTGCCTATCCGGTTCGGCGTTTGCGGATGTCAGCTGCAAGGACCAAGTCGATGCTGCGTTCGCCAAGCTTCGCGAGGCGGGCAAATTCCGGCTGGACACGACGATCAAGAACAAGGACGGCATGCTGAAGATGCAGGCGGACTATGTGCTGCCGGATCGCATGCACCAGACGGTGACGCTGGGCGGCGAGGGTGCTGCGATGGAAATGATCGTCGTCGGCAAAAAAGCCTGGTCGAACCAGGGTGGTGGCTGGGCGGAATTGCCGGAGGCATTTGCCCAAACGGTGGCCAACCAGATCAAGGACACGGTTGCCGACTCCCCGAAAGTTTCGACCGAGTACAAATGCCTCGGCGACAAGGAATTCGAGGGCAAGACCTACGCGCTTTATCAGGGCGTTCTGGCGATGCCGTTGCCTTCCGATGCCAAGGACAAAGGTCCGCGCGTTAAAGCGCTTAGCGCGCCCAATCTGCAAAACGTCTACGTCGATAAAGCGACAGGGCTGCCCGCGCGTAACATCGTGACGCCGGTCACTGAGCCCGAAAGCCGCGTGTTCGACGGCACTTTCACGATCGTCAAGGAGTTGAGCATCGAGCCGCCGAAAGTGGTTCTGCCCAACTAATATTGGCTCGCTAAAGGACGGCGCACTCCGGCGTTTGCAAGCGCCGGAGGCGTCAGTTCAGGGTTTGGCCGCGGCGGATTTGTCCGCTTCGCAGGTCTCGCCGAGATATTTGCCATCGACGATTACGCCAAGGTGCGAAACGCCTGCCTGTGGCGGATCGAATGTTATTTTTGTAACGGCTCGGTACCAGGTATTGAAATCGCCGGTCAGCAATGTGCTGATCTTTTTCCGGCTATTTCCCGCCGAGCACGTGACATTGACGAATGTTTCATTCGCGATTGTCTTGACGTCGACAGGTCCACAATTTTCTGAATTGTCGCCGAGAACGACGTTGTCGGTCGCGGCGATACACGATCTGATGGTGGTCATCCCGATTGAATCCGAAACCGATGTGAGCTGCCATTGTCCCGGCTTTCTTGCCGGAACATCGGCCGCCAGCGCTTGTCCGGACGTGCTGAGCAACGCCGCGCCGCATATGTAAATCGTGGAAACTCTACGATAGGTCATGGCGCGCTTTCCTGGTTTCGTTCGTGATCGAACACATCAGGATCGATTAAATAAAATCGTCAAATCATTTATCCGTAATGCCTTGAAGCACGGGTGAAAGTTCGGCGTATTGCCAACTCTCCAGCATCATATTGCTAAACGTGCCATTGCGAAAAATCCGAAACAAGGCGCCGCTAGTGGTGTTGCCGCGGGATGGGCTTCGCGCTCGACCGAACGGGACGCAATAAAATAATATTGGGAGAAGACGCATGACGAGAGCCATATTCGCGACTGCTGCAATTCTTCTGTTTTCCGGCGCGGCTTATGCTGACGATTGGGCCAGTAAGTTCAAGCAGCTCGACACGGATGGTAACGGGTCGATCAGCCGAACCGAGTGGGAAGCCAACGTTGCAACCCTGAAGCTCGATCCGGCACCGACGTTCACCGCAATGGATCAGGACGTGAATAACAGCGTCGATTCGGACGAATGGGCCCAGGCCGAGAAGATGGCCAAAGCATTTCCCGTAGCCTGCAAGTCGTCGAAGGAATCTTGGTGCCCGAAGCAGTACTGATCTGCGCCTGATGAAGTCCCGAAACCCGGTTGCCTCCGGGTTTCGGTCTAGATCGGGAGGTTTGTGAGCTCTGTAGATTAGAAGTTTTTCAATATGTGCGTGAGACGGCCAGGGACCGTCGACGGTTGCCTCAGCTTATCAGGCCGTTGTCATAACAGCGTTCTTTTCGCGTTCCGCAAAGTATACTATTTTTGTATTATTTAGCGGAGTTACGATCTCGTGCGCGAATTCCAGACTCACGACGGAGACATCTCGGTCTCGGAGATGGCCAGATTGACTGCAAAGTGCATGTCGATCTCGCGCATAACTGCGAACTCGGTCGATGCGGGCAAGGTAGACGCGCCAGCGGTGACCGGCCAGATCGTTCTCAGCATGGTTCAGCCCGGCCTGATTGCTGCCGCTCATCGTTTGAGGGTCAATTACGATAGTAAGGTCGAGTACGAAATCGAGTCCGCGCTAGGGTGCGGAATTCTGATTTCCGGAGATCCTCCCGTCTTCGATATCGAAGGGCACGGCCAAGTTCGCCATGAGGCCGGGCGTGCCGTCATCGCGGGCAACGGCAAGCCCGTAAAGGCCTTCACCCACTACAAGGCAAACCAGCACAATGCCATGGCCGGCTTCTATCTGAAGCGAGACTTCTTCGAACGCTTCGGGCCGGATGTAACCGATGATGGTCTGGCGGCGTTGCGCGGGTTGTTGAACGTCGACTATCAGGCCGTCGTTCTTCCCAAGTCCCGCCGTATGGTCGAGATCGCGAAGCGCAGTCTCGCGCATCCCTATCGCGGCGAACTTGCTGAACTCTTTCTCGAGACCAACACGCTCGGATTCGTCCTCGAAGCGGCATCGATGCTCAAAGAGGCGAACAGGATTGCGAACACGCTCGGCCGAAAAAACTATGACCGAGTCGTGCAGGCGCGTGAGATCATAGATGCCAACCTCGCATCGCCGCCGAAGTCGCTCGATCTCGCGATGCAGGTTGGGCTCAACCTGACGACCTTGCAGGCGCACTTCAAAGCCGCGTACGGGACGTCGATCTTCGGCTATATACGCCGCGAACGCCTGGAATTGTCGCGCGCGATGCTGAGTGACACGGAACTGCCCGTCGCGAAAGTCGGCTATCAGGTCGGCTTTTCGAGCCCCGCGGCCTTCACAGCCGCCTATCGCCGTCACTTCGGCGAGCCGCCCACGCGCAAGTTTCCCCGCCGATGAGCCATCGCATTCCGCGATAGTATTTCGTTGAACGAGAATAGCCGCCTGTCTGGCGGAGCGTTCGCCATCTCCGCTAAATGATGACTAATTTAGTAATGATTTGCGGCGGGCGCCGAAGCGCTGCGAGGTCAGTGGTGAGCGAGCTTTGCGGAGAGGCTTCGGGAAACCTGCTGCGCGCTCGCTTCTGATGCACCGGAGAATTTGGACTGATCGCATGCCGTGCGCGGTCAAGCGTAACGCTTGCGCGTCGAAAGGTACTCGGCGCACTCGCGATCAATGCACTTCGTACGGTTCGGAAAATTTCTCCGGGGGGAGAAAGAGTATGTTGGAGGGGAAATTGACTCGTTCCGTTATTGCTTCCGAGGTTGGTACGCGGCGCTCGGTGCGAGCCGGTCATGTCTGGACGCTTGCATTCTTCTTCATGACGACGACGGCGGCTGGTCTGCATCCGGCTGCTGCGCAGGAGCCCGCCACGCCGGCGTCGCCAGCTCCCGCGCAATCATCTCCGGTACCTCCGGAGCAAGCTCCGCCCGCAGCCACTGAGGACGCAACGAGTCCTGGCGCAGCGGTGTTGCCGGAAGTCGTGGTAACAACGGCGCCCAAAGTTAAAACGGCATCGAAGGCCAAGAAGACGACGAAGCGTGCGGGCACCGCTCAGGCAAGTGCGCCGCAGCCTGCGCCAGCCCCCGTCGAGATTACGGAACAGGTCGGCACCGCGGCCGGAACCGCGACAGAAACGGCGACGGGGCCTGTCGATGGCATCGTCGCGACCAGAACCGCGACCGGCATCAAGACCGACACGCCTTTGCTCGAAGTGCCACGCACGGTCAATGTGGTGACGAAGGATCAGATCGAGCAACAGAATGCGCAGACGATCGGTCAGGCGCTCCGCTATACGCCCGGCATCATGCTCGAAAAATATACGGCCAGCGGACTCTTCGATGTGTTCGTCGTTCGCGGGTTCGAAGCGCCAATATATCTCGACGGCCTGATCTTGCCGAACGAGCAGACCCTGACGTTCGCGAAGCCGTTCGTCGATCCGTACATGCTGGAGCGCATCGAAGTGCTTAAGGGGCCGGCCTCGGCGCTCTACGGACAGGCGCCTCCCGGGGGCTTGATCGACATGGTCAGCAAGCGTCCGACGGAGGAAGCGCAGAACGAAGTCTTCTTCACGTTCGGCAATCACGATTGGGTGCAGGGCGGGTTCGACTTCGGTGGTCCGGTCGACAAGGATGGCAAGCTTTCCTACCGCCTCGTCGGAATGGGCAATACGACCGATCTGCAGATGGATTTCACCGATCGGCAGCGGTTCTTCCTCGCGCCGAGTCTGACCTACCGGCCCGACACGCGGACGACGCTGACGCTGCTCGGCAACTTCGCCACCACCAACGGGTACGGCCCGCAGCAATATGTGCCGCTGGAGCTGACGAAAAAATCGGCTCCGTTCGGGCGTATTCCATACAGCCGTTATCTCGGTGATCCCGACAACGATCATTCGCGTCTCGACGAATATTGGTTCGGCTACGCCTTCGAGCATCGTTTCGACAGCGCCCTGACGTTCCGTCAGAACGTCCGCTTCAGCAGCGTCGATGCGGAGGTGACGTCTTTCCGGACGGAAGGTTTAGCAAGAGATCTCACGGGTGAGATCATCGATTACCGCACGGTCAATCGCACGAACAATTACGTCGCCGGATATACGAATGACATCGTTCTCGATAACCAGCTCGAGGCGCGCTTCTTCACGGGTGCACTCGCGCACAAGGCGCTGGTTGGGCTTGATTACCAGTACGGCCAGGGTGCTTCGGACTATCGGTTCGGGGCCGCGCCGCCGATCGATGCCTACAACCCAAACTACGATCTTCCTCTTCCGCCTGTGAGCGCGCTGTTGCGGTATCTCAACTCGCGCAACCAGCATGATCAGCTCGGGGTGTATGCTCAGGATCAGATCAAGCTCGATGGCTGGATTTTCACGTTCGGCGGACGCCACGATTGGGCGCATACCGAGACGAACGGCACGCAATTCAACTTCAACACGTTTGCCTATGATCCAGTCGATGTGTCGATCGACGATCAGGCGTGGACCGGTTTTGCTGGCCTATCGTATGTCTTTGCCAATGGCTTTGCGCCTTATGTCAGCTATTCGACATCGTTTCAGCCAGCCAGCGGTCTGACGCTGAGAGATGGTAACGGCAATGTGCTGAAGCCGACGACGGGCGAAGGCGTCGAGGCGGGCGTCAAGTATCAGCCGCTGGGAACGCAAACGATGCTGTCGGCGGCGGTATTCGATCTGAAGCAGCAGAACGTCGCCACGCCCAACGCTTCGAATCCGCCGATCACTATCCAAGCGGGCGAAGTCGAAGTCGCCGGCGTTGAACTCGAGGCTAGGTCTAAGGTCACGGAGAACCTCGATATCATCGCCGCGTACAGTCACTATTTCAAAGCCGAGATCACGGCCGATGCCAATCCGGCGAACATAGGCAACGTCTTTCCGAGCGTTGCGCGCGACAACGCCTCGCTTTGGGCGAAATACACATGGCATGAAGGCTGGATCGCGGGCTTCGGACTTGGCGGCGGCGTTCGATATACCGGCTCGCAGTATGCCGACTCGCGCAACGTCTGGAAGGTGCCGGGCTATACCCTATTCGATCTCGCGGCGAGCTACGATCTCGGCTATCTGTCGCCGAAATACGAAGGCGCGTCGCTGCAACTGAATGTCGCCAATCTGTTCAACACTTATTACGTAGCAGCGTGCGTCACGAGCGACGCTTATTGCGGACTTGGCGCGGAGCGCACCATTCTCGCGACGTTGCGTTACAAATGGTGAGCTGAGCTCGGATGACGAATAGTTCTTTGCGGAAATGGGCCTGGGTACACAAATGGTCGAGCCTCGTCTCGACGATTTTCCTGCTCATGCTTTGCATCACCGGGCTGCCGCTGATCTTCCATCATGAGATCGACGATCTGTTGCACGACTCGGCACACCCGGCAGAGGTCGCGCCGGGCACGCAGCCGGTCAGTCTCGACCAGGTTCTGCAAAACGTGCGCGAGCGTTATCCCGGCAAGGTTGTTCAGTTTCTGTCGTGGGATGATGAAAATCCCGGCGTCCTGTTTTTGTCGATCAACGACAGCGTCAGTGCTGATCCGATGACAAACCAGTTCGCGCGATTTGACGCGAACACCGGTAACTTTCTGGACGAGCCGGATTTCAATGGCCGGTTCACGATGATCATGTACCGGCTGCATACGGACATGTATGCGGGCTTGCCCGGCAAGCTCTTTCTCGGGTTGATGGGCCTCTTCTTTGTTGCGGCGATCGTTTCGGGGATCGTGATCTACGGCCCGTTCATGCGAAAGCTGAAATTCGGCGCGATACGCGTCAACCGCACGCGCGCCGTTCGCTGGCTCGACTGGCATAATTTTCTCGGGATCGTCGTTATCGCCTGGACGCTCGTCGTCGGCGCGACTGGAGTTGTGAACACATGGGCCGATCTCGTTGTGAAGGTGTGGCAGTTTACGCAGCTCTCCGAAATGCTGGGGCCGGGCAGGGACCGTCCGGTTCCGACGAAGCTCGCCTCCGTGGAAGACGCCATGCAGCTGGCGCGAAGCAAGTTGCCCGATATGGAGCCGCAAACCGTCGCCTTTCCGGGCACGATTTTCGCCGGCCGTGCGCACTACGTCATCTTTTTCAAAGGAAACACGCCGTTGACGTCGCGCTTGCTGAAGCCGGTCGTCATCGACGGAGAAACGGGCGCCTTTACGGATATGCAGGACATGCCGTGGTTCGTGACCACGCTGCTGATTTCGAAGCCCCTGCACTTCGGCGACTACGGCGGGATGACGTTGAAGGTGATCTGGGCGATCCTCGACGTGATCACGATCATCATTCTCGTGACGGGCCTCTATCTCTGGATTGCCCGCAGGCGCGTGCCTGCCGAGCAACCGCCGGAGCTGGTGTTGCCATCGGTCGAGCGGTCGCACGCATGAGCCCGCCGATGCTGAGAAAGCCGATCTGGCAGAGAACCTACATCCTTCCGACGCTTGTCGCGGTGGTGAGCGGCGTGGGCTTGATCTTCGCACTGCTCGGCGACGGCATCTGGGATGCGTTGTCCTGGTTGGCGGTCGGTCTGCCGGTCGCGATTGCGGCGTGGGTTTGGTGGCAAGCAACGTCTATCCGCGCCAAGGCACGCTAGCGGTCGTTTGCGAGGACAATAAAGTGGAACGGGGCGTATGAATCCCAAAAGCGCGGCGTCAATCCTTCGGCGCGTTTGGTGAGGATGTGCGAGCGGGTGAAAATATCAGCGGCGGCACGTATCGTATCGGGGAAGCTGCCGAGCAGAATGATGGTCACCGCACGCTTTTGATCCGCCGCTTCGGTTACGCGGCGGGCGACCTCGGGCCATAGATCCATCGCGAACGGGTTGTTGAAGAAGAGAAGCAGGTT
>ERZ778027.2574-NODE-2574-length-21872-cov-12.334647_pt1 | contig 21872 bp, 8 predicted proteins | sample MGYA00375757_ERZ778027 | MGnify/ENA primary metagenome ERZ778027 (study PRJEB29350, sample SAMN05389817) | bioreactor metagenome | isolation source: Ammonium sulfate bioreactor | place: South Africa: University of Cape Town | collected 2014-02-18 ...
TCCTGATTTTTCGTAAAGAACTACTGATTTTTAAATTTTGGATTTGGCAACCCTGGACCGATGACACTTGGAATCAGCACTCAAGCGAATCGAGAGCAAAGATATTCTATATTTTAAAAATGAGGAAAAACCAGATCGCAGAACCTACCAGGATATAACAGATAAACTTTTCAGTCATTTTTCAATGTTAGTTTCGGTTCCCAATTGACATTCAAAAATATTGAAATTTTAAGGCTTGTCGTCAAAATCTTCTTTTAGAACTCAAAAGTTTTGATTTTGATCGTCGAATATGTTCAACTTGCATTAATTCGCTTTAAAAACCCTTTTCAGAACTTGTATTATCAAAATAATTATAACAAAGAATTTTCTGGACTTCACCAGAGCTTTATAGATTTTTATTGAATAGTTCGAATTAAAATTAATAACAATATTTATTTACTTTGATCCGATAAATGAACGTAGCTATTTAATTGATGAAAAAATTACTATCTAGTTTAGTTCAATGCTTCGTTGTCCTTTTTTCATCTAGCAATGTGGGTGTAAACCAAATTCTTATTCTCATATATCTAAGTCCTATGTTCAGACATGGACTTTTATGAAGAATGAACCTTATGCCAAGTTTTCTTTTCGAATGGAACTTCTCATTGTCCGATATTTTTTATTTATTCATATTTAATGAGCTGTATGAAAGCAGTTATCATTGTTCTTCTTTTTTTATGTCTTCTAGATAATGAATGAGGAAAACAACGTAATACTGTACGCATTTTTTAAACGACCCGATTTTATGATGCTCTCATTACTTGGATTAGTATTATTATTAGAATTGCTATTTTTGATTGCATTGGACGTTGTACGGATTTGGATGAGAAAGAGATCCACTCAGTGGCGGGCCAGAACCAAAAATTGCGGTATGGCAACCTTCATACTGTGTCACTATATCGACCCAACACTGTATGTTTTTCGATCCTAGTGTGTTAGTAGCAAGGGGACTCTTCCAAGTTTAGATAAGGATCTCATTTTCGATCCTAGTGTGTTAGTAGCAAGAGGACTCTTCCAAGTTTAGATAAGGATCTCATTTTCGATCCTCGTGTGTTAGTAGCAAGAGGACTCTTCCAAGTTTAGACAACGATTCAGTTTTTGACCGTGGCCGGTGAGAACCAAAAATTCTGGTGTGGCAACTGCCATACCGTGCCATCATGTCGACCCGCCACTGGATCCACTGATAATGTTCAATTCAATCCATCCATTCAGTCAAATGTTCTTTGTACTACAGATTTTAGTGATGAATTATCGTTTGACTTGCTTTGTGAAACAGAAACATTAACCACATATGATACTGCCGAAGCCGAGTTACCGAGGGTGAGTTATACATTTGATCCAGTTGCTGAAGAAGATAACGATTTTGTGGAGCCGATATACTTCGATAATTTCGCCGACTTATTAACAACGGATAATGACAAACAGCGCCAATCGATAGTGTGGATATTTGCATCGACACTACCGTGCACGAGCATTCTGACTCCAATGAAAATTCAGTTATTGTACACATATTTGAAAGACAAGACGTTAGAAGAAAGTATCTCATTCTTTTTTCGGAAAATGTCGGAAAACGAGGAGTACATTCAAATGGTTCCAGATAGCATGTGGATCTCATTCGCCACCTTAGTTAACAATCAAGAACTGAACGAATGGGCACGCATATCTATCGTATATACAATGAGTAACATTGTCAATAGTAGAAAGCAAATATCAAATAGAATTCAGCAACAATTGGAAAATTTGGTCACAAGTGATTCTATATCAAACAATCTTTTCCTTGCTACAATTAATGCACTTAATATGATTGCAAATGTCGGAATATCTTTGAACGAAAAAACATTGAATAAATTACAAGAAGTAGCGGCAAATGATGATAACACGATGATACAATGTATGTATGAGCCTCTTGATTTTCTCAACGATACACAAGATCTATCAAATGCGGCACATCGGTTGTCAATCAGTAACGTGAAAAGTGAATATACGACTACTCAAAGTACATTCGTATCTCATTCAACAGAGAAAGTTATCGAGCCATCGACGGAATTTATCAGTGTCGATCATCTGTTCGATAAAGCCTGCCATTTTGATCAAACATTTGACATTGAATGTGAACCCAATGATATTTTCATCGAGGGTAATCATCAAGCATGGTATCGTTCGACAGTTAGAGAGCTAAGAAGCCTAGTACTAGTAGCTAAAGAAGGAAATTTGGGACAGAAAGACTACGATTATTTGTTAAGCAAATTCAAGAATGGTTGGCATTGGCTTACGTGGAATAGTAGAGAGTCATCTTACAAAACCATTGCAAGCATCATTCGAAATTCGGCTAAAGCTGGGCAAGAAATACCAGCGGATGTTATCGAAGAAATGATTGATCGCTTGACGAATGGAACAAAAGAGTTACGCAAGATTTGTGCTGAATGTCTTTTGATAGTGGCACAAAATAAACAATTGTTTGAACCCAATCAAATAATGAAAATTGAGGACACGCTAAGAAAACCAAATCACACTATAGTAATACGACATCTCATGGAAATTTGCGCCTTGTATGTATCGAAAGGCTATCAAAGCAATGTTGATCTAGATGTTATTGAACGAAATTTGCAAAATGAAACAACCTGTCATGCGGCCAGCTATCTATTTTTTAAAGCAGCAGCTATAGAAAAGCGACCGCTCTCATCTCAACAAATGTGTACTCTAATTAACGTAGCAAAGTCAAATTCTTATCGGGCTAAAGTGCGTGAACAATGTTTGTGGACTTTAGCTTACAGCATAGAAACTATGAACAACAAACAGTCAATTTCTTTTGAGTTTATTAAAAGCCTCGAACTATTATTGAAAGATGAAATCGAAAACATTCGTAACTCGGCAGCTGTTGCATTGTGTAACTATGCAAATGACGACAATTGTCAATACCTTGTACACACACTTGAAAGCCTGGCCATCGTATTGCTCAATCGTGATCACAATTTATTGCACAATGTGTCGTCTGTCTATTTGAAATGGGCAAAACAGAAACATCCTGTGCCTCGCACTGCTCTCGATAACCTCTCTCATCTGATTTATCATACAGATTTCAGCCTACGTGAGAAAGCTATTTGGATACTGAAGTATACGATTATAAATCGTCAAAATTCGACTTCAATAATACTCGATGGAATCATTCACAGTTTACATGACGTTGAATTATCTATTCGCAATACGGCAGCGATTATTTTTGTTGAATATTGGCGACAAAAATTAGAAGAAAATGATAAGATTAATGATATTCTATTAAATCGAATGGACAACTTGCATCTTATATTTTATAATCGATTTCAACTAGAAGTACAAAAGTCTGCGCTTGATCTTCTAAGAATTTTTGTTGATAAACATAATATTTTATCCGAAATATTATTGAAATTAGTTGAATACCTTTTAAATCATCGTGAGATATCAATTACTACAAATGCAATAGCTATTTTAGCATCGTATTCGCAACGAAATTGCTTACCCAAAAGAACGGTTATATGTTTGGAACGTTTGTTGACAACTGACACAACTATCTTACCTAATATCATATCAATTTTAAAAACGATTATAGGCAAAGATCATATTCTCTCGGTAAAATCAATCAACACTCTTGGTGATTTACTTGTAAAAGTTAAAGATCCAAGTAACATAATCGAATTGTTGACACTCGCTGATCGATATCGACCATTGCCGAAGAATGTTCGAGAGCTTCTTGATCTAAACTACTACGTCAAAGTTCTTCGTAATTCTACTATTCAAGTGACTTTAGACAAAGCATATGCAGGACTTGTATCTGCAACCAATAGTGGAAAGCAGCTGCCAACATCTGTTCTCTGTTCGCTGTTCATCTTATTAACATCATCAAAAAATCAGCATTTACTTTTGCCTATTATTGTTAATGTTACATCGAATGAACAACATATAACAAACGAACATATTAGGATTCTCTCGGAAATTGTTGACTTATCCCGTGTACCTTCGATTGATTTGATGCGAATCTTTGCACAGCTTACTCGTGAGAACCAAACAATACCGTCAAGTGTCATTGGAATTTTAAAAAATTTTCTCTCAGATAAAACGATCAATATATATATTATTGAAATCTATCAATATCTGATACAACGACAGAAACCAATCGAGCAATTAGACATTAGACAAGTGCTAAATTTGTTCGATTTCACAGAGATATCGACTGACAATATTCAATTGCACAGTACTATTGCTGCCTTCTTCAGAGCTGTTGCTGAAAATCAACCTACAGAAGCTGATCAAACATATCTTTTATCTCTTCTAGAATTTAGTCACATAGGATCTATTCGCAAAGATGCTTGTGCAGCTGCAAAGGCATTGGCTAAATATGGTCAACATCTGACTCCACTAATTCTGCAAACACTTGCTCGTCTTTTGAATGACGATGATAATATCGATATTCAACAAATCGTACTAAGAACATTCGAAATCGTTCGTTCGAATAATCAGATATTGGATGATTCTGTTGAAGACTTATTTGCCTTGTTTCATTGTCGAAACACAATGAATAATGCGAAGTTATTGAAAATCTTAGAAAAACAAGTTCATTCAAATCATAGACTTCGAGACGAACATTTAGTTAGATTATCTCAAATGCTTTTCAGTTGTGATATTAATTTAAAGATGAAAGCCGCAATTATTCTTGTCAATGCAACTTCAAATGAACAAAGTATTACAGATAAGATATTTACAGCGGTTTATGCTGTTCTTCTTGACGAAACAGTTAATTTCATCGTAATTGAATTATTATTGTTTGTATCATCTCAAATATTCCCACGTTTCGTAATGGATAATCTATCACATTTGGCAAATCATTCGAGTCATCCAATTGTGCAAGCAATTGCGCGTCAAATACTACGAACGGACAATGACACACCACTAACACTATTAGATCAAGACAATCAGATTAAAACGTTGATACTGTCGAAGAATAATCAGAAAATTAGTACTGGATTAGATATGGTGCATGAGATAATCGTTAATAAAAAGCAAATTTCAACCGATCTTCTATTAATCATTACATCTGTGGTAGCTAGTCATGAAGATAAAGCAACAAAAATACTTATTGCAGCATTGAATCAAGGAATTAAATTTGAACATGTTGTTTGTGAAACTATTGAAGAAAGTTTTTGTAAATGTAAAACTGTGCCAATGTCGATATTAATTCGAATGTTGGCTGAGAAGAAGATCGATTTACAATCGAAAACAATAACAGTTCTAGTAGAGCTTCTCAATGATCAAACAGCGGAACATATCATATTGAAGAATGCATTTATAGCTCTAGAGTGTGCAGCTCGATATCAGATATTACCGAAAGAAGTACTCTCTTATTTCGCCAATCAACTCGCAAATGAATCGAAAGATATAATTCAAAGAAGTTTCAGTGCTATTCGTCATCAAGTTTTGAAAGGTCACGTCGAAAATTCGACCGAATTGTTCGTCAATCTTCAACTTCCCGAAGGAATCGATTATATAAAATTATCACAGCTAAAAACGGCTGAACAATGTCTCGGTACTATACAAAGTCTACTTTCTGTCAATTATTTCGATCATACAATACTTAGTCTACCTGCGCAGCAATGGTCACGCGGATGTTTATGTGTACAGTTAATTCAAAGCTGTTCAAGCAATACAACCAATCATATTATAGCATTTTACCATCAGTTAACTTTACTCGAACATTTGAAACAATATGGATCGTTCTATAATAATGAGCGTGATAATATTCTTTATGCACTCATCGAAAAACAACAAACATATTCTTTAGATCTTTCGATAATCAATCAAATTTTAATCTATTTAAATACATCGACAGATGTCTCAATCGAAATTCTTCAATCTAATGAATCGAACTGGTTACAAGATCTACGTCAATATTTCATTCGAGATAAGCTTAACGAATATGTTGCGAATTTTAGTTATTCAGATAGAGTATTCGATCATTTTGTTCATCGAATTGCTGATCAAGATGAACTTTCTGCTGAACTTATCGAACCATTTCTTCAAATGATACGTGATCCAGAGAATATCATAACACTTCTCGATATGATTACTGAATATGAAATTACAAAGCACGAACTTATGAATCTATTCGCTAATGTTCATGCCGATTTTAATGCTATGCTCAATACATTACAACTCATTATTTTAACTCGAACTCTTACGTCACACTGGACTGCTTTCCCAGATCAAGTAGCACTTGGCCGTGTTTATCTGAAGAATTTAATTGAAAATGGGTGGACAATTGCTCAACTTAATAGTATATTGTCCAAAATGCAAGCAAATGTCAAATCACATGAAAATCTCCAACGATTTCTTGAAAGTTTGACAATACTGATTGAATTTAAATTGAATGAAAGTATTGCACCAAGATTGAATGAAATCTTTTCTAATTGTCATATTGAAATATGGCCCACTAAAGTACACGATCTTATCATTGAAACTTTCTTTGGTAATACCAATCCCGAAAAAAATTTGACTACATTGTTGGCAGAAATTCAACAAATAAACAAAATCGATATCTCTGATCGATTGACACAAATGATGCATGAAATCAATGAAGCATTTTCGTCAGATTCATCGATTGTGCGACAAAAATACGCAATTAATAAATGGACAATAGCGGACATTAAACTATGGGCTAAACATGTGTATGATCTGCAATCTGAGGAATTTGTTCGAAGTAAGTTACCCGAAATCATCGCAGTCGTCAAACGTGCAATCTATTTGGACTCGAGTTTCGAGCCTCGTTCGATACAAATACTGTCACTTTTGTTCATTTTGGAGTCAAAGCATAATAGCGGACGTCTATTACAAATCTTGACTGGCGAAGGCAAATCGATTGTAGTAGCGATGTTAGCAGTTATCAAAGCATTACAAGGGAAATACGTCGACATCATCACAAGTTCTATCGTATTAGCAAAACGTGATGCTAACGAACGACGAAATTTCTACGATATATTCAATCTGACTGTGTCGCATAATAATGACGAAACAAATTATGTAACAGGAGTGAAATCTTGCTATATGGCAACCATAGTCTACGGAACTTCGAAGCAATTTCAATTCGATATTCTTCGTCATGAATTCAGTCTTTTGAATACTCGCGACAATCGACGCTTTGACGTGATCATTATCGATGAAGTGGATAGTATGCTTATCGACGAGAATAATACTATTGCTCGTCTTGCTGATCAGTTGCCTGGTGCAGATGCACTCAACCCGTTACTGTATGGAATCTGGCGATGTGTCAACATGGAACCCGAACCATTAGAAAAGAGAGATTGGATTATTGAACAATTCATAAATTTCATCAAAAATTCCGACTCTCCACTGAAAATTGCCCGTCATTTATATGATTTGGTTCTTGATTCAATTCCAACTTGGGTTAATCATGCTATTCGAGCAAAACTTGAATATCGACTCGATCATCATTATATTATTAAGGAAGATGAAATGCATACTAAACGCATTATGCCCATTGATTATGGTAATACGGGTGTCGTACAATGTAATACGACGTTGAGTGATGGCTTACAACAATTTCTCCAAATAAAACATGGCCTTGAGATGGCCTCACTAACTGTAACCACGAACTATCTTTCTAATGTGGGATTTTTCACTCGTTATGAAAAGAGTATCTATGGCTTTACTGGTACTCTTGGCTCGACAGATGCTCAAGAACTTTTGTGTAAGATTTATAACGTTGATACAATCATTATACCATCTTTCAAAAACAAGTATCACATTCAAATGCCTACAGTTTTAACATTACATAGAAACCAATGGTTAGACAATATTGTTTCGACGACTAGAAATCGTGTCAATCGAAATCAAGCCGTATTAATTATTTGTGAAACAAGACTTGATGCAAAAACGATCGCTAAACATATACGACGTGCATATCCGACAAGTATGATACGTCTATACAGTGATAATACAGATGCTATCGAATCAAGTGTAATTGCTGACGTAATTAAGCAAGGTGAAATTATCGTGGCAACGAATTTAGCTGGCCGTGGGATGGATTTTAAGGTCAGTCAAGAAGTCGAGAAGAATGGTGGTTTACACGTTTGTCTGACTTTTTTGCCAACTAATTTACGTGTAGAAGAGCAAGCACTCGGTCGAACGTCTCGACAAGGTAAACGAGGTACATCACAAATGATTCTCGAACAAACCAGCACCATTCATCGACTCAAGGCATTTTATCCGCAGTTTATAAACGAGAATACCGACAAATTCGTCAGTCTTGTCGATGTCATACGTAAATGGCGTGACAAAGTTGAATCTGTTCATTTAAATCAAATCTTGAATGAAGAACTTCCAGAGATCAAACTCAAAGATGAACTATTTAGAAGATTTTGTGAATTACTCTGTCAATTACGAAAGCAAAACAACGATATGTATCGATTGCTAAGCGTGAAAGAGAGATGGGGTTTATGGCTCAAATCAATGGATCATGCCGTTCAACATCGATATTTATTGAAAAAACTCGTAGAAAATGAAGGATTTCAATGTATTGATGTACCGCGTGATGGTGATAGTCTATTCCATGCTGTGGCTCAGCAAATTAGTGGAAAACTAACCACAGCAGCAATTAAAACACGAGTCAGCAAATATATTATCAAAAATAATGAAGTTTATAACAAACTAGACGACGAAAACCGACATTGGATTACTAGTCGAGCATTGAATATGAACATTGTACTTTTTCGCAGTGATTCTAATCGACCGTTCGTTTACATGTGTCAAAATGCTGAAGATACATGCTTTATTGGCTACGAAGTCAATACACATTATTTGCCTCTAGAGCCATTGAATTTCGTCAATAATTGGAAAAATATCTATCTAGATAATATTGATTCGGACTACTATATGATTTACGAATCTACATTAAAGACTAACAACCCTTTCAACAAATTAGAAGGAGGAGAAGAAGAAGTAACATGTGCATTGACAATGAAAACCGTCGATCTTAACATGCATACTAATTTTCAAGTGTTTCAAAATCAGATACTCAATGAATACACAACTGATAAAATATTTGAAAATCCTTGCTATCCCATTTTGGAAGCTGAAGACATCATTGTCAAACTATCATCGTGCAATTTCCATACTTCCAAATGTTCAATGATCGATAAAGCCATCAATCGACTTGAACGAGCAGTTCAACTTGATCCGATTTTCGCATTCAATGCGTCGGTTAATCTTGCCTATCTTACTATCGAAGAATATAAATCATTGTCAACTTATAAATTCAAAGCTAAATCATATTTGATCGATGCACAAGAACAAATCACGCATTATATTTTGCCACAATTATATAGTATACAAATCGAGCTGAATCGTGACGATAGTCAATTGATTTTTGATGATTTCACCAAACAAAATCAGAACAAAATTGAAACCTTACAACTATATCAGCATCAGATTGAACAAGCCATAGTGGCTATCGAGAAAGCTCAGAAACTGATCGATGTATATTCGAAGTACAATCAAATAGTTAATATTGGCCAAAAATTAGATCGTGATAAAGCAAAAGATTTTGTGAAAATACATAACAACATCATTGAACTTAACTTTCACAATTTGACAATAGCAAATTCCTTTTGGAAATATCATGAAGCCATAGAAATACTTGATTTGTTACCCAATAATTATCACGACGTATCAATTCATTTTATGGACATGAATTCGGAAATCACAAAAGAAGTGATTTCGAAAGCGAAAATTTCTGTTGTCTACTTGACTATTCAATATTTAGATGATATTGAAGTTAACGCCATCATCGAAGAAGAGTTAGTCGATTTGACATTCAGCTCTTCTTCGATTGAACAGTATTTATGTGCTGTTCAAGTATTTACTGGAAATGTTATTTTAAATATGGAATTGAAACAACAACGATTATCATCTCGTGAAGCTGTTGAATACATTAAAACCGAAGGCAAATATTTGAAGACAATATCGTTTGAATCGATTGATAAAAAAACAGCGAGTACAATTGTTGCTAGTGTCAAACAGGTGGCATTTTCTTTAACATTCAACCGATTGGAAACAATACGCATGTTGGAAATAATCAAGAATCACTCCAAACCGTTCTCCTTTCAGTTTCGACATTTAACGAAGGCAGAGGCGAGCACTATCATTGAAGATATCCCACAGCAAAACTTCGTTCTCGGTCTCAGCGAACTGTCAGCTGATTATGCAATTGAAATCCTTAATAAATTCAACAGACATGAACAAGATGTGGCAGCAAGACTAAAATCCATTTCTGAGCATTATGCAGCAATTGGCGAATATCAACGGGAACTTGATGCTTATCGAACTAGAGATATAACTCATTTTATATTGATCAACGAACTCAATCCGCGTCCGTGGGTTAACAGTTGTGTTATATGCAGTCTTGGTGTAGGTCAAATGGTTGCTGGTGTTTACTTAGCCGCTACTACATGTTCTGTGAATCTCGGTATCACACTCATCAACGAAGGTATTAACGATATATACTTTGCCGTACGAGGAGCAATCATTCGAAAAATATCTTGGAAAGACTACGCCATTCAAAAAGGTGTAAGTCTGTCCATTTGTTTTGCTTCTCTCGGATTTTCTACAGTTAGACAGGCAGCACAGACTGCTCATAATGGCACGCAAACTACGAGATTATTCGTAGAACAAACAGTTCAACAAACTAAAAAAATGATGAAAAATAGTTTTCGAACGCTCACCAATGGCTTTATTCAAGGAACTGCAAAGACGAGCTGGAATTTAGCATGCCAACAAGTTGCTGTGACATGCGTTCATACTGGTATCAGAGAAGTAGCAAACTATGCAACGGATAGTGCTCTCGGGAATGTTCTCTCACCTCTAAGATCGCATATCTATGATGAAATTGAGCATATCGTCAATGCTGAATACGATCAAATCGAATATGTTCGCATATTAACTCGAGCTGTCACAGCTGATATGTACTACGAAAATAATCGATACCGGCAAAGTATAGAACAGATTGCAATGAAACTTTTAACAAAAGAAATTAATGAATCTGTTGAAATACTTAAATCATTAGGAAAAGGAATCTCCAACGCATTTCTTGCGCAAGCAGAGTGTTTATGTAAAACGCTGCCAAAGATAACAAATGCCCAATATGCTAGTGCTTATATGAATATTGGTCAAACATGTCTTTCATGGATTCCTTCACTTAACGGCAGTTATGAATTGTATACGATTACAGATAAATTCTTTTCGACCTTTAAGAAAGAATTGATTCTATTAGAACAAAACATTCCGACTTTCAAAGATATTCTTATTCATACATCAAATCAATCACTTTCTTCACAATCTATCGCTGAAATCTGTCGTCTTCTTGCGAAACATGCAATTCTTAGTCCTGATGAAAATGGTAATATTTCATTTATCACTTCTCAGAACATGGATTTTATTGCCGATCAATCGTTTGATATTTGTCAACGTGGCAACGAATTCAATCGAAATTTTAAAGATGAATTATTCAGAAACGTCGAACAGATTCAGTTTACAGATGAAAAGCATAAGACCTATGTTCTGGAAGTCTTGAACAAAACTATGCGAATTAATAGAAAAATGTTGGACACAAGAATTCTTCAGAAGAAAATCATCGAACTGTTGACCAATCAGATGCTTGCAATAATACACGGTACTATGATTGCACCGTTGACATCCTATGTTATACAGAATTCAATTTACAAATTGTCCACAGAAATCCAACTGGCACTAGACCCCAATGGGACAGTGAGTGAGAAGCTCCAGCAAGAAGGCGCTCAGCGTTACATAAATATTCTTTCAAATGATTTTGTGCAATATACTCAGAATGGAAAAAGTCAGCTTACTCCCGAGGACATAGCAAACTTACAGAAACTCGTGGAAAACTATGAGGAGAATAAATCTGCGCCATTGGATTTTCCACAGCAATTGGCTTTGTCTATATTGAACGGTAAGCAAGGTGGAGTTATTGAATTGGCCATCATTGCTGCTCTGATTGGTAAGCCCATTTCTGTTGTTCAACAAGGAGTAACGAATGAATCAACACAAGATAAGGAGGCTATACGTATAAAATACGTGGAACCTTGCGTTGATAGCAAAACGGGAAACCTCGTAGATGGTCATTATGAGGTAGATGGTGGCAGTACAGCCAATAGCGGTGGAAGTAATTGTTTGTACGCCGCTATCTTAAGGCAAACATCGGGCACGTGCAAAGAAGTTAATAAAATGCGAGTCAAATGTGCTGCATTCATTCTTGCTAATCCAGAGTATATTACAGGCATTCAACCTGCTGTCAGTATTATTTGTGCAAGTCGAACAGAATTTCGGCGAAAACAACTGATGATGGAAGGCGGCTTGCTTCAACAGTCTGATGCAGAGGAGAAAATACGTCTTTTCAACTCTGGCAAATTCTTTGTTTTCGGAAAAGACGGCAAAATGATCCGTTTGGGTACGTATATGTATATATAAATGATTAGCTTATTTCAATATTGTTGTCTAACATTTGTGACATAACTCTAAAAATCCTATAAAATGTACAAGATCTAAACGAAGCATAGGACAACATAGCAGCAGTAGACACTATGGATAGACAATATTTCGCACATATAGAGTATATATGCAAACTGGCAAATCTGAAATGAATAATTAAAACAACAAACTTTTGTTCGAGCGTGATTTTTTGTCATATTAAAAGAACTGCATACAATTTTCATATCAGTAATAATTGACAAAGATAATCTTAGTAGAAAAGATACGATTAATTGACTCTATTCTACTAATTGTTCATATTGAGATATTTGCTATATAATAGTATACCTTCCGTTTAGAAAATTATACTGGTGTTGGTAGCTTCCTTGATACAGTAGAAAAAATATTTACTATTGCTATTGGAATAGTAATGATAACTGGTGGAATAGCTATGACTATTTCTACTTATTCTTTGGCAGCACCTGTTGGTGGTGCCCTCGTTGGTGCTGGTTTTAATTCTGTTTATCATGGCATTCAGAAAATAGCTAAGAAAGAAAGAATACAATTTACTTTGTACTTCGCCGATGTTATCACTGGTGCTGTTAGTGGAGCGGTATGTGGTGGTATAAGTATGGGAGGTGAAGCAATTGCCGCAAATATTGCAAAGCAAGGAATGATGATCGGAGCAAAAAAACTTGCCGTACGATCTGGTGTTGGACTCATAAACGGAATAGTATCAAAGGTTATAGACGAAGGTAAACAGTGTGCAACAACTGATAAGAAATGGTCGGATTTCGGCAAATCATTCGATCAAAACGGTCACGAAAACGGAACGGCAATGTCGTGGATCACTAGTGCTGTTGGTGGCTCTCTAGGTGGAATAGGTAGTCATGTCACTTCTAATACTTCGAAAATGATCTCAAATGGACTTGTTAAAGCTGCCACACGTGTTGCGGTTGATACAACGGCAGCAGCAGGTAGTGATTTAATAAGTCAAATGGGAAATATAGCAGTTGGTAATCAAGATACGTATGACATAGGAGAAACTTTTACAAATGCCATAGCAACTTCAGTGGCCGGAGCAACTCATGAAGGGGTTAAAAACGCTATTTATAAATCATACGGAGGCAAAACTAACATGCGCCATGATAAGATAAACAAAAAGATGATTGAAGAAGTTGTGCCAAAAGATGATCAGAAATCAACAATAGACGGATATAAACGTTTAAAAAAAGAATCCCCGTCGAAATTAGAAACAGAACAAACAAAGGCTCAGGAATACACAGAATGGAAGAAGCGTGAAAACACTCATCAATTAACTATGGAGAAATATGACACCGATATTCAAGAGGCAATAGCTTCGAGACAAGAAGCTATCAAGTCTGAAGATAAAGGACGAATGAAAGAAACCACCGAAAATTTTAAACGGTTAGTCGCAGAAAAAGAAGTGGCGAATGAGTCTAAACAAAATGTTCAAAAGTATAAAAAGGAAGATCTTGCAAAAATGACAGAATCTAATGCCCATTTTCTTATTGACGAAAACGTTGGACAAATTGCTGTTGACGTTAATCCTACTAATGAGTCTAGAGGAGCTAAGCGAGCAATATTCGACTATAAGGATCAATCATTTAAATTTGCTGGTTATACAGACAAACACGACTATAAAGCAACACCAAAGTTCGGTGACTCAGATTTTTATCAACATTACGAAAGTCATGGGAACAACTTAAAAGTAATGAATGGTCAAATATGTGTTCTTGCATGCAACAGAACATCAGGCTCCGACGATGATGTGGATCAAGAAGATTGAAGTATTTTCATGCTGAATAAAGATGTTTATGTAATCATGAATTTTCGTAGGGATTACGAAAACTACTAATAAATATTTCTATAAAATTGCTATCTGATCGTCTTCTTTATCTTTAACTGGTAGAGCCAGACTTTTTTTTCGGTTCTTTCTTTTCTTCTGTTTCATATTTACTTTGTGATATACACATATGTAAATCAAAGTGAGGTATTAAATAAAATATCATAGTTAAAATGAAATGGATCATCATGATTGAAAACAGAGTCATTAGCCGCACGTTGATTTGCACTTCCTTGTGAGGATGCAAAATTCCATAATTCATTAGAATATTCGACATAAATCGTATTGTTTCGATCGAGATTTCGTAACATTAATTGTGCAAGATTCACGATGTAATTATCTGTTGCATTCCAAGGTATATTGATCCAAATGTCGGTGTTCTCAGCTAGTTGATTGACGACATATGGTATTGTTTCCCAACGATTATGGTTTAGAAGAGTAGCTATATTGTGGCCAATTGAAGCTAAAGTTGAAAGTTGAAACTTGAAATTTCAATTGAAGATATCTGAAGATATAAAATTGAAACTTGAAACTTGAAATTTGAAAATTCAACTGAAGCTAAACTTGAAAGTTGAAAGTTGGGGGTTGAGCCCCCCCCCTCCCAGAAAAAAATTTCCGGTACCGCTACTAGATAAAATACGAGTATAAAATGATCATATATGATATTGTTTTCAAGAAAACTGTTCGGACAGAAATTTTACATGAGAGTATTTGAATATTACAAGACAACCTTCATCGAGAATCGATTCACTTAATTATCGACTGAAAATTTAGGGGCAAACTTTTGATTTTCTCAGCTGTCAATGGTCAAGAACTACCAGTTACTAGATCAAGGGGGAAACAGCAGACTCCAGTCCCTCGAAGTCCCTTGGAGTCCCTTGGAGTCCCTCGAAGTCCCTCGGAGTCCCTCGGAGTCCCTTGGAGTCCTTTAAAATTTTCGACAGTTCTTGAAAAGTCTATTATGAAACTTTGATATTGTTGTCTTGATTGTTCTATAAATTGTAAAATCAGATGAAATAGTTGTTAGTCTTTATTTACAGATCAATATACGACATACATCTCTTATTCGTACTCAGCATATTCATTTATTCTAAAACTTTTTTTTATATTCTAAAGCTTTTAATTAAACAAAATGTGGTTTATTTGATAATGAAATGGAATAAAGTGTTACATAAAAAAACAATATTTATTCATTAGTCTGTTGTACTCGAAGTAAACGATCATTTGAAACTTTACTTTTTTCACCAGTTAATACCCAGCAAGCAGTTTGCTTATGAATAAATTTTGTATTATCATTTATGTTAACTTTAAAATAAGAGTGTTGTGCGTGTGGTTCAACCTTACTGAATATCTTCATTCCTGTGAAGTTATTCTTTGTAGTATTTATTAAATTTTGAGTATCATCTTCTTCACCTTCAGCAGTGGAATTACTATTAGAAGAACAACTGTCATCGTTGTCATTGTCCATATTCATATCGCCTGTTGTTTCATCATCATCATCATCATCATCATTAACAAATAATCAACAAACATTATCATCACAAAATAATCGACAAGGAAAAAGAAAGGTTCAACACCTTCAATCTTCATATAGCACAAGAAGTAATTCTAAAAGAACAAGAATAAAATAACATGTACACGTTATGTTATTCTTGTTCTTTTAGAATTACTTCTTTTTATGTTTACGCATTTGTTTTTAATAGTTTTTTTTACATTTTATCAATGATTTTTTAACGAAATATAAGATGTTCATAGTAATAGAAACTTTTTTTTTGAGTAAATAATTATTCAATAATTTTCGTACTTCCTGCGAAAGACTACGTATTTTTTCACCTACATCGTATTTTTTCTTTGTTTTTAATAATCAATCGTGAGAAACAGCAAAATATAATAGAAAAAATTTAAGGACTCCAGACATGCGGAGTCCCTTGGAGTCCCATGGAGTCCCATGGAGTCCTATGGAGTCCCTTGGAGTCCTGGAGTCCTGGAGTCTGCTGTTTCCCCCTTGTACTAGATCCGATGTAGTGCAAACAAACTATTTTTTCCTTTAGCAACTTTTGAATCGACAACTTACTATATAGAAAGTGCATAGAAGTAATAAATAGAACTAAAAATAGAAAATTAATAATACAAACAAAATCCCATAGAAATCATTTGTTGTCATATCAAGATGTGGGAATATTTATTCTTGTTCTTTTTCTATATCCCACTGTATGGGTAAAACAAAGTATATTTGATAAGGAAATATTTTCTATATAAAGACACCAATAGTTTCAGTTCGACACATCAACCATCATCGTCAGTAGAAAAAATTTCGGAGATTTTTTTTTTTTTGAAAATATATAATTAATTGCATTATTCAATGATAAACGACTATTCACTGGTTGAATAAATAGAATAAAATAAGAACTTGTTCATCAACTATATAGACAACTTATTTTTTCAGATTTTCATTTCAAATCGTGAAAGAACATGTTGAAAAATTTACTAATTCTATATTTAGTTTTTATATTTGTCTTCAAAACAAATGCAAGACGAGTAACAATTCAAGCAACGGATATCGAATGTGAACGATTAAGCTGGTGGCCATGGTCACCGGGAAGGTACAACATCGATAGTGACGATGATGGTAATGCATATTTACTTTCAAAAAACGATGGTAATCATCAAAAATGGGAATTAATACCTGATAATGGTTATTATCAGTTGAAAAACATTGCTACAGATCTTTATCTTGATAGTAATCACGAAGGCAGCATCTATACTCATCCAGCTAATGGCGGTAATTTTCAGAAATGGCAAATGAATCACTATTCAAACGGGGCATATTGGCTTCGAAACGTGGCAACTGGTCGTCAATTAGATTGTCATCGACGTAAGGCCTATACTTGGCCACCAAATGATCATCAATCTCAATTGTGGTACATTACTAATGCGTAACGTTTAAACAATAAACGATACTTTTTCAATAAATAAATGATTTGAACACAAAAATTCAGAAGTTCAGATTTTTTTTCGATCAGCAAAAAAAATGAGAGTTTAATGTTCAACGACGATGATACACTATCGGATGATAATGACAGAAAGAAGGAAAGAAAAAACAACTGCAATTTATTGATTAAAAGAAAATAACTTTATATAATAACTAAATTTCAATCACGTCAGTTGCTGATTTATGAAAAGTTCAAAGCGTTTCTGTAGAACTGGTTAGATGTTACTAAATCATTCTTAACACATTTTTGAGCTTAGAAACTTCCGAATGCCAAATGTTTACCTAAAAAAGCTCGTCTAGGGAATTCTGCATTCAAAATTTAATTAGTTAGCAAATCCACTTTTTAATGCTCTTTGAAACAATTAATTTTTCCATTATCTTCGTTTGAGTTTCATAACAGTGATGAGAATCGGTTCGAATTACATCTTATAGAGTATAGAAAATTCGTTCAACGACGTCCATCCTAAGGACATTGTTTTACCTAATTACGTTTGACTATAAAAAAGTTAACTTGAGAACAATTTTTCAAAAATCTGATCTTTTTCAGTAGTAAAAGTATATATTTTTATTAGTTAAAAATTGTTTTCATCGAAAACTAATAACCTACGATGCAAAAGTAATTGCCGAAATCTCTAGCTATATATTTCAGCTTGGAAACATCTTAGAGAGTAAAACTTTTTTTTATTAGAAAGAGCAACATCTGAACTTGAAATTTATTATCTACCGAGAATGTATTGACTAAAACAGTTTTTCAAAATAATTTAATCGATTAAAGACAATTTTCATTCTTATACGTCATATTGTTGTTATTTTATATCATTTCAATGAAAAACCAGTGGATTTGGATTTTTCAAAATTCAATCGCAGAAATTAAACAGTTTTTGTACATCTCGTTGACCTTTTGTATTTTTCTATAAGTTTCATAAAATATGGTAAAAAAAACACATTATTAAAATATTTTAAGTCCTACAATCCATATCTGAAATTACGTGAGAATCTCACAATTCTTCCTTTTCCCATTATTTCATTCTCTCCCATATGAATAATGGGAATATTCGTTTTTTGTTCTATTCTATCCCACTTGCTGGTATGAAAGATTTTCTACATATATGCGACGAAAGACCCCAATAGTTTCATTCATTCATTAGTTCTACAATATTTTATTTGATTGTACGTATTTGTTTGACATAGTTCACGTTAAAATGAATTGTTTTCTTTTGAGATCTTCAATTTCATAACAAAGAATATGTTGAAGAGTTTACAAACTTTATGTTTATTTTGTATGATTGTTCTCAATCTACTTTTTGGGCAAACAAATGCAAGAAGAGTAAGAATTCGGGCAACATCCGGTTGTGAAAAAGAATCAAATTGGCTCGGGACATGGAGAAGGGGACCGCTTCAAATTGATAGTGACTATAATGGCAGTGCATATTTATATGACGTAAATAGTGGTAATCATCAAAAATGGGAATTAATACCTGATAATGGTTACTATCAGTTAAAAAATATTGCTACAGGTCTTTATCTTGATAGTAATCATGAAGGCAGTATTTATAGTCATCAACATAATGGTGGCGATTTTCAGAAATGGCAAATGATTCATTCGAATGGCAATGCATACTGGCTTAAAAATGTGGCAACAGGTCGTCAATTAGATTGTCATCGCCGTAAGGCATATACATGGCCGCCGAACGATGAGAAGTCTCAGCGATGGTACATTATTGATGCATAAGATTCAAAAAGGACACCTTTAACTAATATACGTATTCCCTTATCTTTCTAAATAAATAAATTCTTTGATAATTATCTACACGTATTGAACACATGTCTATGTCTATGTTCAAATCTAAATCATTTCAATGGAGAACGACTTTGAATTGAGATTTCATTGTTATTAGCGACATACTCACGAAATTACGAGTGTCCAGACACTGCCCCACAAACTGGAGAAGCTCACTTATCTTTTCAATTTTGTTTCACCTTCGACTTGAACAAAACTGAAAGATTACTTGTACTCTTTCATTATATAAAATTGACCGAGAAAACATAAGAAAAAAGGACAATCAATTATATTTTCATAATCAATCAAAAAATCTCTTTCAATTGATAATAATAATAGATTACTAAGTCTATCAGCAGTCATACTATTACATGAATTCATTGAAAGTTCGCTCAGTGCTGTAGATGAAACTAAAATTACGATAGTACTTGAGAGTACACACACTCACACTACTAAAACTTCACTTTTTCCACCGAGATTTTGTTGCTGCATGAAATATGATCAAAAAATCGAATTTCTGTTTAAACGATTAACTTGAAAAGAAAAACATTGTTAAAATATTTTAACTTCTACAATTCATATCTAAAATCATGAGAGAATCCCACAATTCTCCTTTTTCCCATTGTTTCATTCTCTCCCATATGAATTATGGGAATATTCGTTCTTGTTATATTCGATGTCCCACTTGCTGGTATGAAAGATTTTCTATATGAATACGACCAAAAACATCAATACTTTCATTCATTACTTCGATAACATTTTGTTTTCAGATCTTTAATTCAAAAGAAACAATATGTTGAAAAATGTACAAACTGTATGTTTATTTTGTCTGGTTGTTTTCAATCTGCTTCTGTTGGAAACAAATGCAAGAAGAGTAACAATTCAGGCAACTTTCGAGTGTCAAAAAACATCAGGTTGGTTCTGGAAAATGGGACCAGGACCCCTCGATCTTGATAGTGACCATGACGGAGATGCATATTTATTACAAAGAAATGGTGGTAATCATCAAAAATGGGAATTAATACCTGCTAATGGTTATTATCAGTTAAAAAATATTGCTACAGGTCTTTATCTTGATAGTAATCATGAAGGCAGCATCTATACTCATCCAGCTAATGGCGGTGATTTTCAGAAATGGCAAATAATTCATTCGAATGGTAATGCATATTGGCTTAAAAATGTAGCAACAGGTCGTCAATTAGATTGTCATCGCCGTAAAGCATATACGTGGCCGCCGAACGATGAGACGTCTCAACGATGGTACGTTCGTGACGCATAAGGCTAAGAAAGGGACACTTCTAACTAAATAATGATTGTTCTTTCTAAATAAATAAATTAAGGACTCAGCATCCTTATCTCATCGAGTATAAATACCACTCGGTGAGAAGAAATGGTGATTAATACTCGTTGAAAAAGTGATAGGTGATTATAAACACAAACTAGAAGTATTCAGCTTTTATTAACTCATCAATTGATCAAACAAACAGAATTTCAAAGTTTTTGCCGTTTTTAATTTTTATCTACTTCAAATTGTTGTATTCGATGATTTTCATAATCGACAACATACAGATTGTTTTCAAAATCAAATGATAATTCTCGTAGATGATGAAATTGATTCGATCCTTGCCCATCACCATTTCCACCAACAACGACACGACCTTCGTCCGATCCGGGTGACCAACACATGATCCGACTATTTCCACTATCGGCCACAAAAACATCACCAACTTCATTTACAATTAATCCATAAGGATAAGCTAATTGATTGAGACCACCTCCACCACCATGACCACCAGCAACAACAGTTCCTTCTTTTGCATCTTTCGCCCATTTCATCACACGATGATTCCAACTATCTGAGACGTAAACAGTTTCTTGTCGATCGACGAAGATAAATATCGGATGATTGAGTTGATTTGCAACAATTGTTCCTTCTCCTTGTTCACCTTTTCTCCATCGTTTTACTTCATTGTTCTCTTCATCAGAAACAAATAGATCTCCATTTTCATTTATCATCAATCCAAAACATTTAATATTATCAACGATAATTTTGTTGTTTTGTTGATTTTCTAATGACCATCGAATAACTCTTCTGTTTCCTATATCACAAATAATCAAATCTTTGTTATTTTCGTCGACAATCACATCAACTGGATAATTCAATTCACCATTTTCTCCTGCAACAATCTGTCCATTATTTTCACCTAATTTCCATTTAAGAATACGATGATTTCCTGAATCAGCAATATAAATGTATTGTTTTAGATAATCGACATAGATTCCATGAGGAGCCTTTAGTTGATTTGTTTTGTTTCCTACGCCATTTTCTCCAGCAATTGTTTTGGCATTTGGCTTCCATTTGAGATTTGCTTTGAGTTGAGAACGACGAGCAAGTTGTTGATCTTTAAAATAATAGACGAATGACGAAGAAACACTTCTCAATTTCACTTACATGATATTACATTTGTTAACTGTTGAATTGTCTGATTATCGATTGATCGGAGATGAGTCAATTCATTGATCATTAAGTCTGTTTGTTTTTGTTTATGAATTAGATGAGTACGATAGATAATAAAAGCTGTAAGTGATGCTAATCCAATGATTGAGAGTATAAATATACAAAGTAAATAATACTTTGATTTTTTCAATGGTTGTTTAACGATTGA
>ERZ778027.2578-NODE-2578-length-21838-cov-5.457696_pt1 | contig 21838 bp, 19 predicted proteins | sample MGYA00375757_ERZ778027 | MGnify/ENA primary metagenome ERZ778027 (study PRJEB29350, sample SAMN05389817) | bioreactor metagenome | isolation source: Ammonium sulfate bioreactor | place: South Africa: University of Cape Town | collected 2014-02-18 ...
GATGGTGCCGCTCGAGCTCGACCGCCAGATCCCGCGCCGTGCCGACCAGCGGCAGATGGAGACCTGGCAGCGGCTCGGGACCTATACGGCGGGCCTCGCGCTCGCCGATGCCGGCCTTGCCGGCGATCTCGATCGCCTCGCGCGCATGGACATGGTGGTGGCGGCCGGCGGCGGCGAGCGTGATCTCGCAGTCGACGGCCAGATCCTCGAAGGCCTGGAGACGGCGGCCGATCCGGCCTCCTTCCTCAACGAGCATCTCGCCAACGACCTTCGCCCGACGCTCTTCCTCGCGCAGCTCTCGAACCTTCTCGCCGGCAATATCTCGATCGTCCACAAGGTGACCGGCTCCTCGCGCACCTTCATGGGCGAGGAGATCGCGGGCGTCTCGGCCGTCGAGGTCGCGGCCCGCCGCATCGCCGCCGGGCAGGGCGACCTCTTCCTCGTCGGCGCCGCCTACAATGCCGAGCGCAAGGACATGCTGCTCTCTCTCGCCATGGGCCGCACGCTCTGGCAGGGCGCGCCGAAGACCGTTTGGCAGCGTGGCTCCGCCGGCGAAGGCGGCATGATCACCGGTTCGGCCGGCGCCTTCCTGGTGCTCGAATCGCGTGCCCATGCCGAGGCGCGCGGCCGCGCGGCCTATGCGAAGCTGACGGGCGTGCTCTCCGGCCGCAGCCGCCGCGGTCCGGGCGAGGCGGCCGCCGTCGCGAGCCGGCAGTTCGACGAATTGTCGCGCCATTTCGGCGGCTTCACCCCCGCTGTCCTCTCCGGCGCCAACGGCATCGCGGCGACGACAGCCGAGGAACGGGCGCTCTGGGAGGATCTCGCCGCCGATGAGCGCGTCGCCGGCATCCGCGCGACGCAGACGCTGATCGGCAATGCGATCGAGGCGGATTTCCCGATCCGCGTCGCTTTGGCCGCACTGGCGATCGGCCGCCGCGGTTTCTATCTTCCGACCGACGATACCGGCATCGAGCGCCCCGCCGAGACGCCGTCGAAGATCCTGGCGACGAGCTGGGGCTTCTGGCGCGGCGAGGGCATGGCGCTGGTCGAGGCGGCGGGCTGAGGCCCCATCGCCGCCCGAGTGAGGCGGCTGCGGGCCATATCTGACGTGGAAGGGCGAGCGATGGGCAAGACACGCGATCATCTCGGGCGGCCGGTCGTGGCGGTGACGGGCATGGGCGTCGTGTCCTCGCTCGGCCAGGGCGTCGACGACAACTGGGCGGCGCTGACCGCCGGCAAGTCGGGCATCCACCGCATCACCCGCTTCCCGACCGACCATATGCGCACCACGATCGCCGGCACGGTCGATTTCCTCTTTCCCGACGAGGTGCGCTCGCCGGTCCTCTCCGAGCGGCTCGCCCGCCTCGCCGCCGAGGAGGCGGTCTCGGAATCGGGCATCGGCGCCCCCGGCGATTTCCCCGGCATGCTGTTCATGGCGGTGCCGCCGGTCGAGATCGAGTGGCCGGCGCGGCGCGACTTCTTCGCCGGCACGGATGGCGCGACGGGCGACGCCTATGACCGCATGATCCAGAGCGTGCTGCAGCTCAACGATCCCGACACCTACGAATTCGCGCTCTATGGCTGCGTCGCCGACCGCATCGCCGATCATTTCGGCACGCGCGGCGCGCCGATCGGGCTATCGACAGCCTGCGCCTCCGGCGCCTCGGCGATCCAGCTCGGCGTCGAGGCGATCCGCCGCGGCGATACCGATGCGGCGCTGGTGATCGGCACCGACGGCTCGGTGCGCATCGAGGGCCTCGTCCGTTTCTCGCTGCTTTCGGCGCTCTCGACCAGCAACGATGATCCTGAAAAGGCCTCGCGGCCGTTCTCGAAGGATCGCGACGGCTTCGTGATGGCCGAAGGCGCCGGCGCGCTGGTTCTCGAGGACTATGACGCGGCCAGGGCGCGCGGCGCCAAGATCCTCGGCATCGTGCGCGGCATCGCCGAGAAGGCCGACGACTTCCACCGCACCCGCTCGACGCCCGACGGCAAGCCGGTCATCGCGGCCATCCGGCAGGCGCTGGACGATGGCGGCGCGGCGATCGAGGACGTCGATTACGTCAACGCGCACGGCACCGGCACGCCCGAGAACGACAAGATGGAGGCGATGTCGCTGGAGGCCGTTTTCGGCGAACGCATGAAGTCGCTGCCGATCTCGTCCAACAAGTCGATGATCGGCCATACGCTGACCGCGGCCGGCGCCATCGAGGCGGTGTTCTCGCTGAAGACAATCCTCTCCGGCGTCGTCCCGCCGACGATCAATTACGAGACGCCCGACCCCTCGATCCCGCTCGACGTGGTGCCGAACGTCGCACGCAGCGCGCCGGTCTCGATGGTGCTCTCGAATTCCTTCGGCTTCGGCGGGCAGAATGCCTGCCTCCTGATCGCCGCCGAGCCGGCCTGATCGCGGCCCGTTTCGGCGGGAGACTGGCGCCGTCGCGGATGACCCGCTAATAGCCTCAGCATGACCGCCGTCCTTTTCGGGCGGCGCCTGCCATTCTCGACGGCCGTCCGTTCGCGGCCATGGATCCTGAACCGATGCGTGCCCTGCAGCTCCTCTCCGACCGCAAGCTCTCGATCGTCGACGTGCCGATGGCGCCCGCGCCCGGCGAAGGCGAGGTCCGGCTGAAGATCGGCGCGGTGGCGCTCAACCATATCGACGTCTGGGGCTGGCGCGGCATGGCCTTCGCGCGGCGCAAGCTGCCGCTCACCGTCGGCGCCGAGGCGGCGGGGACGATCGAATCCATCGGCCCCGGCGTCGAAGGCCTCTCCGTCGGTCAGCGTGTCGCGATCTATGGCGCCGAGACCTGCGGCATGTGCCCCGCCTGCCATGCCGGGCGTGACAATCTTTGCGAGAATGTCGCCGGCGTCCGCGGTTTCCACATCGATGGCCTCGCGACCGACTATGTGACGATGAAGGCGCGGCTCGTGGTGCCGGCACCGGACGGGGTTTCGCTGAGGGATGCGGCCTGTACCCCGGTTACCTTCGGAACGGTCGAGCATATGCTGTTCGACAATGCGCGGCTCGAGGCGGGTCAGACCGTGCTCGTCCAGGCCGGCGGCTCGGGCATCGGCACGGCGGCGATCCAGCTCGCGAAGGCGGCGGGGGCGACCGTGATCACCACGGTCGGCAGCCCGGAAAAGGCCGAGAAAGCCAAGGCGCTTGGCGCCCATCACGTCATCAACTACCGCGAGGAGCGCTTCGAGGGCGTCGTCCGCAAGCTCACCAGGAAGCGCGGCGTCGATGTCGTCTTCGAGCATGTCGGCGTCGATACATGGGCCGGCTCGATGTTTTCGCTGCGCCGCGGCGGCACGCTCGTCACCTGCGGTTCGACCACGGGTATTTCGACAGAAATCAACCTTTTCCAACTTTACCAGCAACAACTGCGCCTGATCGGCTCCTTCGGCTGCCGGATGGAGAACATCGCCCATGCGCTGGCCAAGATCGCCGGCGGCGTCGTCTCGCCGGTGATCGACAGCGTCGCGACGCTGGACGACCTCGACGATGCGCTGCAGCGGATCGAAAGCCGGCAGGTGTTCGGCAAGATCATCGTGATGCTCTGAGGCGCCGATGACGAGAGCCGAGCGGCGCCGCCGCCGCAAGGAATTCGGCAAGCGCCTGTTGCGCTCGCCGGCGGTCAATGCCGTCATCGCGGCGACGGTGCGCGGGGTGATCGGCTTCGTGCGCCTGCTCGGGCCGAAGAGAGCCGGCTGGCTCGGCGCCCGCGTCAGCCGCTTCGTCGGCCGCTTCGTTCCCGAATCGAAACTCGCCCTCGCCAATCTCGCCGCCGCCTTTCCGGAGAAGAGCGAGGCGGAGCGGCGGGCGATTCTGGACGGCGCCTGGGAGAGTCTCGGCCATACCGTCGTCGAGTATGTCCATCTCGATCAGTTGATCGACATCGACCCGCTGCATCCCGAGCGCGGCCGCACCGAGATCGAGGGCGTCGACCAGTTCCTGGCGCTGCGCGAGGACGGCAAGCCGGGCATCATCTTCTCGGCCCATCTCGCCAACTGGGAGGCGCTGGCCGTCGTCGCCGCCCGCTTCGGCCTGCCGGTCGTGGCGCTGTTCCGCATGCCGAGCAACAACCGCATCGCGCAGGACCTGATGGCCCGGCGCGAGGAGCTGATGGGCAAGCTTGTCGCCTCCGGCCGCGGCGCCACCTTCGAGGTGGCGGCGGCGCTCGATCGCGGCGAGCATCTCGGCCTCCTCACCGACCAGCATCACACCGGCGGCCCGCGGGTGCCCTTCTTCGGCCGCCCGGTCTCGGCCAACCCGCTCGTCGCAAGGCTCGCCCGGCAATATGACTGCCCGGTGCATGGCGCGCGCACCATCCGCCTGCCGGACGGCCGCTTCCGCGTCGAACTGACGCCGCCGCTCGACATGCCCCGAGACGAAGAGGGCAAGATCGACGTCGCGGCGGGAACCGCCCTCGTGATGTCGGTGGTCGAAGGCTGGGTGCGCGAGCACCCCGACCAGTGGCTCTGGCTGCACAATCGCTGGCGCTAGGCGGAGCCCGCGTTACTGGAAGGCGGAAGGCCCTCACCCCGGCCCTCTCCCAGAGGGAGAGGGAGAAGGGTGGCGGCGCCTCTGCCTGCCAACCGGCAATTCTGGCCCGACAACCGGCACAGCGGCATCCCCTCTCCCTCTGGGAGAGGGTTAGGGTGAGGGCCTTGCTGAAGGGGTGAGGGCCTTCCTTCGGACCGTCCTTCGACCGACCCTGACCCCAACCCGACTCTTGAACGTCCATACCCGGCGGCGCTAGACTGACGTTCATGGTTTATTCCCCAGCGATCGCCGTGCCACGCGACGGGCGGCAGTCCGATATGGCCTATGCCCTGCAGCGGGGCGTGGGGCGGCTTTTCCGTGCGCGCGGCCATGCGGTGGTGACGGAGCTCGGGCTCGGCAATGGCCGGCGCGCCGATATCGTGGCGCTGGGGCCGCAGGGCGAGATCACCATCGTTGAGATCAAGTCGTCGATCGAGGATTTCCGCGCCGATCGCAAATGGCTCGACTACGGCCCCTATTGCGACGCGCTGTTCTTCGCCAGCCATGCCGGCGTGCCGGCGGAGATCTTCCCCGCCGAGGCCGGGCTGATCCTCGCCGACGGCTATGGCGCCGAGATCCTGCGCGAGCCGCCGAGGACGCCGCTCACCGCCGCGCGCCGCAAGGCGATGATGATCGCCTTCGGCAAGGTGGCGGCGCACCGGCTGCACGGCCTCGTCGATCCCGAAGCCGGCTTCGCCGAACTCTGATGCGGAGGGCCGAGCCTCAGTCCTCGATGCGCTCATGCGCATCGGCGAGGCCGCGCGTCCAGTAGCCGGCCGCCTTCATCTGCGCGCGGGGATGGCCGCGCTCGAGCAGAAAGGCGCGGATGGCGCGGGCGACGGAGGATTCGGCCGCGACGAAGATATAACCGTCGCCGGCCGGGAAGGGGCGGGCGTCGAGGAGCGCGAGGAGCGCGGCCGCGTCGTCGGCGCCGGCCGTGTCGCGTTCGGTCCACAGCGCGGTCCAGTCGGCCTTCGTCGCGAAGCTCTGCCGCTCGCCGGCATCGGCGATGGCAACCGCGGTCGTCACCTTGGCGCCGGGCGGAAGTTCCTCGACGAAACGGCCGATGGCGGGCAGCGCCGTTTCGTCGCCGACCAGCCAGTACCAGTCGAAATCATGCGGCACGACGGCCGAGCCGCGCGGCCCGCCGAGGTCGAGCATGTCGCCCACCTTGGCGGCGGTCGCCCATTCGGCGGCGGGGCCGGCCTCGTGCAGCGCGAAATCCACGGTGAGCGTGCCGGCGGCGACGTCGTAGGCGCGCGGCGTGAAATCGCGCATCTGCGCGGTGCCGTCGGCGGCGGCGAAGAACAGCTTGATATGGTCGTCGGCGCCGAGGCTGACGAAGCCGTCCATGTCGCCGGAAAGGACGATGCGCTTCATGCGCGGCGTGATCAGGTTCGCCTCAGCGACTTCGAGGCGGCGGCGGCGCGTCTCGTGCCGCACGCGGCGGATCGCGTGCGGCGGCAGGTTTTCGGTTGCGGTCATGCGAACATCCAAGGTCTTACGATATGTCGCAAGATATAGCGTAAGACTGGATTCCGCAATCGGCTGCCCGTCACGGCTTCGCGAGGCGGCGCCTCATTCGGCCGCCGGGATCTCGCCGGTCGGCTCGGGTCGCGGCACGCGGCCATGCACATGCATCGGGACGGCATGCTCGTGCACGAACTTGCCGCCGGCGAGCCAGGAACTCGCCGCCGCCAGGAGGTTCAGGATCATCGAGAAGCTGAAGGCGAAGACGAGCCCGTGCATGAAAGGCGCCGCGATCAGATGCGGGAAGAAGGTCTTGCCGGTGATCTCCGCCGCGGCCGGCAGGCCCGCCAGCGTCGCCGCGGGAATGAGCTCGCCCATCGGATTATAGCCGAGGAAGGCGGCGAAGAGGCTCGCGACCGCCGGGGCGGAGGCGGCCTGGCTCGCCACGGCGTCCGGAACCGCCTTGGCGACGAGTGCCGCATGCATGGCCGAGGGCAGGCTTTCGGTGAGGCCGAGGATCATCAGGCTGAAGAAGATGCCGATCGACAGCACCTGACCGGCATTCAGCGTCGTCGCGCGCATGCCGGCGGCCTGGCCGCGTTCGGCCGGCGGCACGGAATTCATGATCGCCGTCGAATTGGGGGCGATGAAGAGGCCGGAGCCGAGGCCGTTCAGGAACAGGAAGAGCGCGAAGAGCGGATAGGGGAAATCGGGTGGCAGCAGCATCAGCGCCGCGAAGCTCGCCGCGCCGATCAGCATGCCGCCGACGGCATAAGGTCGCGCGCCGTGACGATCGGACAGCCAGCCCGAGACGGGCGTCGCGACGAGGAAGCCGAGCGTCAGCGGCAGCATGAAGATGCCGGCCCAGAGCGGTGTTTCCTCGAAGGAGTAGCCATGCAGCGGCAGCCAGATTCCCTGCAGCCAGATGATGAGCATGAACTGCAGGCCGCCGCGCCCGATCGCCGCGAGCAGGCTGGCGAGATTGCCGGCCGAGAAGGGGCGGATGCGGAAGAGGGCGAGGTCGAACATCGGATAGGCGACGCGGCTCTCGATGACGAGGAAGGCGACCAGCAGCGCGAGCCCGACGGCGAGCAGCGTCACGACTTCCGGGCTCGTCCAGGCCATGGCATGGCCGCCATAGGGCTGGATGCCCTCGGTGATGCCGATGAGGACGAGGATGAGCCCGATGCCGAAGGTGATGTTGCCGGCCCAGTCGACCGGGCGGCGGCGCGGCGCAGTGCGGTCCTTGAGCTTCCAGTAGGCCCAGACCGTGCCGACGACGCCGAAGGGCACGTTGATCCAGAAGACGAGCCGCCAGTCGATGTCGGCGAGGAGGCCGCCGATCAGGAGGCCGATGAAGGAGCCGCCGATCGCCGCGATCGTGTTGATGCCGAGCGCGAGGCCGCGCTGCTCGGCCGGGAAGGCGTCGGTGAGGATGGCGGTGGAATTCGCCATCAGCATCGCGCCGCCGACGCCCTGGATGATGCGGACCGCGATCAGGTACCAGGCCGCGAAGGCGCCATCGCCCGGCATCAGGCTGAGCGCGACGGCGGAGAGGGTGAAGATGAGGAAGCCGAGATTGTAGATCCGCGCGCGGCCGAGGCTGTCGCCGAGCCGTCCGAAGGTCACGACCAGCACCGAGGTCGCCACCATATAGCCCATGATCGACCAGAGCAGGATGTTGACGTTGCTCGGCTCAAGCGGCTTCAGATGGATGCCGCGGAAGATCGCCGGCAGGCTGATCAGGAGGATCGAGCCGTTGACGGCGGCGGCGAGCATGCCGAGCGTCGTGTTGCTGAGCGCGACCCACTTGTAGTGCGGGTCGCGGGGCGCCGGCTCGCTGCCGGCGGGAAAATCGGGGCTGGACATGGTGCGGACCTCGCGATCGGCACCGCGCGCCCGAGGAGGCGGGCAGCGGAGGATGCGGACCGGATTTAGTATGTAAAGCTTATCATCAGTGAAGCGACGAAAAGCGATATAGTCCCGTCCGCGGTCCCCGGCAAGCCTTCCGGCCGCGCCATGACGGCGCGGCCTGGCCGGTCTCAGGCGCCGATGACGCTCTCGAAGCCCTCGAAGGTGGGGTGGCCCTGGAACAGCGGCTTGCGGTCGCCCGCGCCCTGATGCGCCTTGCGGAACTGCTCCGACTTGGTCCAGGCGACGAAATGATCGCGGGTCTGCCAGACCGTGTGCGAGGCGTAGAGCGTGTGGTCGTCCGCCTCGGGACCCTTGAGGAGATGGAAATCGACGAAGCCCTCGAGTTCGTCGAGATGCCGGTCGCGGCTGCGCCAGACCTCCTCGAAGGCCTCCTCGGAGCCCTTGCTGACCTTGAAGCGGTTCATGGCGATGAACATGGCGGATCCTCTTGTGCGTGCCGTTCGGGTGCGTCGGTGAAGATGGTGCGGGGTGAACGAGATGAGGAGGGAGGTCTCGAAGGACCTCCCTCCTCGCGCGGGGCGGAGTCACCACACCACCGCACCGCGAAGGCTTTGGCGGGTGGCGCCGGTCAGAACTGGTAGGTGAGGTTCACCTGGTAGTTGCGGCCGGGCTCGGAATAGAAGTCGAGATTGGAGCTGGACGCGGTGACCGAGGTCGGCACGTCGAGATAGTTGAAATAGGTCTCGTCGAAGAGGTTGAAGACGCCGGCCTGGACGCGCAGGCCCGGGAGCTTGGCCGGGGTCCACCAGGCGGTCCAGTCGACCACCGCATAGGCCGGCGCCTGGAAGGTGGTCGAGGTCTGCGCATGCACCGCGGCGGCGGTGAGGAGCAGGTCGGTGCCCCATTCGACATCGGCATAGCCGATGCCGACGACGCCCTTCAGCGGCGGAACGCTGTCGATATAGGTGTTGTTGGCGAGGTCCTGCCCGACCATCCAGGCGAGCGAGCCCCAGGTCCGCCAGTTCGGGGCGAACTTCCAGCTGCCGCGCGCCTCGATGCCGTAGATGTTGACGCTTTCGAGGTTCACATATTCGGTGATGCCGAACGGATACTCGCTGAGGTCGTAGCCACGCGCCGCCGCCTCGGTGGCCGTCAGGCTCTCCGAGTCGATGAAGTTCTTGTAGAAATTGGTGAAGGCCGCGAGGCTGCCGCCGAGCTGGTCGTCGCCGAACTTGGTGCCGATCTCGTAGCCGGTGCCTTCCTGGGCCTCGAGGTCGGGATTGCCGATCGAGAGATAGGCGCCCGGTCCGCCATAGGTCAGGTAGAGCTGGCTCGGCGTCGGCGCGGTGAAGGCCTGGGCCCACTGCGCATAGAAGGAGAGCTTATCGGTCGCCTTCCAGGTGCCGAGCAGGCTCGGCGAGAACTTCGAGCCCGAGGAGGTGTCCGGCAGGCCGATATAGGCCTCGTTGCCGTTGCCATAGCCGGCGGTCGCCTGCGGCACCTGCTGGTACCAGTCATAGCGCAGGCCCGGCGTCAGGAAGACATTGTTGCCGACCGCGACCTCGTCGCGGACATAGATGCCGAAGGTCGTGCCCTCGGCGTCGGGCATGTCGGCCTGGTTCGTGTGCAGCATCGAGCAGGGCGAGGTGGTGGCATTGGGCGGGCAGTTGTCGAGGCCGGCCGAATACTGGCTCGTATCCGTCATGTAGAACTCGCCGCCCCAAGTGATGCGGTTCTCGTAGCCGCCGAGCGTCAGCGCCTTCTCGGCGAAGCCGGTGAGGCCGTATTCCTGGATCTGGTTGGTGTTCTCGCGGATATAGGGGCCGATGACGCTCGTCGAGCGCCAGGCATTGGTCGAATCCGTCTGCTCGAGATTCTGCCAGTAGAGGATCGCCTGCGCCCTGTCGGCGAAGCCGCCGGGCGCCGCCGCGTCATAGTCATAGGTGAGCGAGACGCGCTGGCGCGAGCCGTCCTCGCCGGTCGTGTAGTTGCCCGGCCGATAGTTGCCGGTCAGCGACTGGCTCGCCATCGCGTCGGTCGACGAATTGGCCTGGAAGGTCTCGCCCGTCAGCGTGAAGGTGTGCACGTTGTCGATGCTGTGCGTCAGCTTGCCGAGGATGCTGTAGTTCTCGAAATCCTCTGGATTGGCCTCGGTGCGGGTCGTGCCGTAGCCGCCGGTGTCGCCGTTGGTCTCCGTCTGGTGGCCCGTCACATAGGAGCCCTGCACGAGGACCGACGTGTCGTTGATCTTGCCGGCGACGGCGTTCGAGGTCGTGAAGGCGTTGTTGGCGCTCGTATAGATGTTCTTGGTGATGAAGCCCCACTTCTTGCCTTCGGTGATGACGTCATCGGCCGAAAGCGTGGTGAGGGCGACGAGGCCGCCCATGGCGCCCGAGCCGACGACGCTCGAATCGGCGCCGCGCACGATGTCGATCGCCGTCAGGGCGTTGAAATCGAAGGTCGACAGGCCGCCGGTGACGCCGCGCGGATCGGCGGAGCCGAGCCAGGGCAGGCGGATGCCGTCGATCGTGGTGAGGACGTTGTTCTCGCCGAGGCCGCGGACATTGATGCTGTTGTTCTGGCTCGAGAAGTTGACGCTCGGCTCGGCGCGCTGACCAAAGCCCTGCCAGGACTCGATCATCCGGTCGGTAAGCTCCTGCTGCGTCGTGGTCGTGACGAGCGCGGTGCCCTCCTTCGAGGTCACGGCGGGGCTCGCATCGCCGATGCCGGAGCCTGATCCCGAACCGCCCTGGACGACGACGGCGTCGAGATTGACGGTCTCCTCGCCGGCGGCCTGCTGGGCGCTCGCGATGCCGGCGCTCGCGGTGAGGAAGGTCAGGAAAGCGGAGCCGGCGAGAAGCCGGGCATTCAGTCGCGCCATGCGCATCAAAGCCCCCAGGAACTGGACGGTGGAAGGGCCTGGCTGGCTGGCGCGGTCCGCGGGAGGGCGGCCGGGCGGGCGGGCTCGGCAGAGGCGGCCGGGCGGGATCGTCCGGCGGCCTGATCAAAAGTTCTCGTTGCGATCCTTATGAAAGGTGAGTATGGCAGTCAAGTAATTAGTTGCGAACGGTTCGCAACTTGGAAGCGTTCAAGACTGCCGCTGCCGAAGGCGGCGCAATGGCGGAGATCACCCATGCCGGATCCCGAAGCCGAGCCGATGCCGGACGTCGAGCCGATGCCGGTCCTGGCCGAAGCGCCCGCCGAAGCCCGCGAGACCGGCGGCCCGCGGATCGTGACCAGCGAAGCCCTGCTCCAGGGCGGCCGCGAGGTCATCATCCGCCATGGCGGCGACGATTACCGCCTGCGCCTGACGCGGGTCGGCAAGCTCATCCTCAACAAGTGACCGGAGCCGCGACGATGCGCACCCTCCCGCTCTTCCACACGCCGCTTCACCTCCCGCCCGCCTCGCGCCAGCTGCGGCTCTGCATGGGTTTCGCGGCGGCGCTGGTCATCACGCTCTTCGCCATCCAGCAATCGATCGCGGCGGAGCGGAGCGTGGTCGATGCGCGCGGCCGCGAGGTCACGATCGCGAGCGCCGACCGGATCGTCTCGATCGGCGGCGCCGTCACCGAGATCCTCTATGCGCTCGGCGCCGGCGACCGCGTCGTCGCGCGCGACCAGACCAGCCTCTATCCGCCCGAGGCGCTCCAGAAGCCGGATGTCGGCTATATGCGCGCCCTTTCGGCCGAGAGCGTCCTCTCGGTGAAGCCCGACCTCATCCTCGCCGTCGAGGGATCGGGGCCGAAGGAGGCGCTCGACCTGCTGCTCTCCGCCTCGGTGCCGGTCGTCATGCTGCCGGAGCCCTACAGCGCCGAGGGCATCGCGAAGAAGATCGCGCTCATCGGCGCGGTGATCGGCGAGGAGGAGAAGAGCAAGGCGCTCGCGGCCGAGGTCACCCGACGCGCCGATGCGCTCGCCGCCGCGATCGCCGCGATCCCGGCCGACAAGCGCAAGCGCGCCATCTTCCTGATGAGTTCGAGCGGCGACCGCCTGCTCGCGGCCGGCGGCCACACCGCCGCCAATGCGATGCTGACGGCGGCCGGCGCGGTCAATCCGTTCGGCACGGTCGAGGGCTACAAGCCGGCCTCGCCCGAGGCGATGGCGGCGGCGATGCCGGAAAGCGTCGTGATGATGACGCGGCCGGGCATGGAGGGCGCCGATCCGGCGGCGCTCTTCGCCATTCCGGCGCTGGCCGCGACGCCGGCGGCGGCGTCGAAATCGCTGATCGTGATGGACGGGCTCTATCTGCTCGGCTTCGGCCCGCGCATGCCGGACGCCGCGGCCGATCTCGCCAGGGCGCTCTATCCCGGCCTCGCGATCGGATCGGCGCGATGACCATGGCGCTCACCGCGGCGCCCGCCGGCGACCGCCGCGCCCGTGCCCGCATCGCGGTGGCGCTGCTGGCGCTGCTGCTCCTTGCCGTGATGGCGGCGGCGCTCGCGACCGGTCCCTATGGCCTGCCGGCCGGCCGCGTCCTCGCCATCCTCGGTGACTGGCTGACGGGCCAGCCGGCGGCCGATGTCACCGAGCGCATCGTGCTTGTCGATATCCGCCTGCCGCGCCTGCTGCTCGGCGCGCTGGTCGGTGCCGCGCTAGCGGTGTCGGGCACGATGCTGCAGGGGCTCTTCCGCAATCCGCTCGCCGATCCGGGCCTTGTCGGCGTCTCGTCCGGCGCCGCGCTCGGCGCCGTCGCCGCGATCATCACCGGCGCCGCGCTGCTGGCCCCGATCGCCGCCGTGCTGTCGCTTGGAATCCTCCCGGTCGCGGCCTTTCTCGGCGGCTTCGTGACGACGCTGCTGCTCTATGCTATCGCGACGCGGCAGGGCCGCACCTCGGTCGCGACCATGCTGCTCGCCGGCATCGCGATCGGCGCGTTCTCCGGGGCGATCACCTCCTGGCTGGTGTTCCGCTCGACCGATGCGCAGCTGCGCGAATTGACCTTCTGGACCATGGGCAGCCTCTCCGGCGCGACCTGGCTCAAGATCGCCTTCGCCGCGCCGCCGATCCTCGCGGTGCTGGCGCTCTCGCCGGTCGTCGCGCGCGGGCTCGACGCGCTCGTGCTCGGCGAGGCGGAGGCGCATCATCTCGGCATCGACACCGAGCGGCTGAAGACGGTGATCGTCTTCGCGGTGGCGGTGATGGTCGGCGTCTCGGTCGCCTTCACGGGCGTCATCGGCTTCGTCGGCATCGTGGTGCCGCATCTCCTGCGCCTCGGCATCGGCCCCGAGCATCGCACGCTGCTGCCGGCGGCGGCGCTGCTCGGCGCGAGCCTCCTCATCGGCGCCGACATCGTCTGCCGCATCGCCGTCGCGCCCGCAGAACTGCCGATCGGCATCGTGACGGCGCTGATCGGCGCGCCGTTCTTCGTCTCGATCCTGCTGCGCCGGCGCGGCGTCGTCGATCTCTGAGGGAGGCGCGCCATGATCACGGCCGAAGACGTCACCATCCGCGCCGGCAGGAGCACGCTGATCGACGGCGTGTCGCTGGCGCTGAAGCCCGGCGCAGTGACCGCCATCGTCGGACCGAACGGCGCCGGCAAGTCGACGCTCGTCCGCGCGCTGACCGGCGAACTCGCGCCCGCCTCGGGCCGCGTCGCCATCGACGGCGAGGACCTCGCGCGCCTCGCGCCGCGGGCGCTCGCCGCGCGCCGCGCCGTGCTGCCGCAGGCCTCTTCGCTCGCCTTCCCCTTCACCGTGCATGAGGTGGTGCGGCTCGGCGTCCTCGCTGCGCGCGACCGCCGCGCCGCAAATGACCGCGTGGTGGCGGCGCTCTCGGCGGTGGACCTCTCGGGCTTCGGCGGGCGCCTCTACCAGCAGCTTTCCGGCGGCGAGCAGCAGCGCGTCCATCTCGCGCGCGTGCTCTGCCAGTTGCCGGAGCCCTGTCCGGACGGGCGGGCGGCCTGGCTCTTTCTCGACGAGCCCACCTCCAGCCTCGATCTGCGCCACCAGCTGATGGCGCTGTCGGCGGCGCAGCGGTTTGCGCGGGCCGGCGGCGGCGTGGTGGCGGTGCTGCACGATTTGAACCTCGCCGCGCGCCATGCCGACCGCATCGTGGTCATCCGCAAGGGACGCATCGCGGCGGACGGGCCGCCGGCGACGGTGCTGACGCCGGAAATGATCGAGGACGTGTTCGGCGTCGCGCTCGCGGTCGGGCGCACCGGCGACGGCACGCCCTATGTGCTGCCGCACGGCATCGCGGCGGCGTCCTGACGCGTCAGCGACGGCGGGCCGGCAACGCGGCGAGGGCGGCGCCGGCGACGACGAGCAGCGTCGCGACGAGAAGCCGCCAGCTCGGCTCGGCCTCGCCCGCGACGACGAGAAGGATCATCGAGAGCGGCGGCGTCGCATAGGAGAGCGCGCCGAGCAGCGCGATATTGCCCTTCTTGGTCGCGTGGTCCCAGGCCGCGAAGGCGGCGCCGACCGGGCCGATGCCGAGCGCGAGCAGCGCGATCGCCGCCCGCCCGTCGGGCATCACGAAGGTCTCGCCCGTCGCGACATGGCCGATCGCGCCGAGCACCGCGATGGCGGCGCAGACGCCGATCATCGGCTCGCTGCCGGGCGCGGCGATGCGGTTGTTCAGCACCGAATAGAGGCCCCAGAGCACGGCGCAGGCGAGCGCGGCGCCGGCGCCGAGCAGCGGGGCGGGCGCGCCGGCCGCCTCGGTCAGGCTGCCGGTGCCGACGAGGAGCACGGTCGCCGCGAAGCCGATCACGCCGCCGGCGAGCTGCGGCCAGCCGAGGCGGCTGTCGCCGCCCGGCAAAAGGCCGGCGAAGAGCACGATGGCGAGCGGCCAGAGATAGTTGATGACCGTGACCGGGCCGACTGGCGCCAGACGGAAGGCGACGAAATAGAGCGCGTGATAGGCGAAGATGCCGATGATCGCGAGCGCCCAGGCCCGCCGCGGCCAGAGGCGGAACGAGCGCGCGATGCCGCCGATCCCCTGTCGCGGCAGGAAGCAGAGCGCGAGCGTCACCGCGCCGATCGCGAAGGTGATGGCCAGCGCCTCGAAGGTCGGGATGGCCCGCGACAGGCTGGTGACCAGCGCGAGGCACGACCAGAGCAGGATCGCGACGGCGCCGACGGCCGTCGCCGCCCCTTTTCCCCCGTGCGTCACGATCAGGCCTTCAGCGTGCCTTCGAGCGCGTCGATCTCGGAAAAGTCCTTCGCGACCGGATGTCCATGGCCCTCCGGCAGGACGACCTCGCCACGGTCGAGGGCGATGGTCTTGAAGCCCGCTTCGCGCGCCGCGTCCAGCTCGGCCGTGTTGTCGGAGAGGAACAGCATGCGGAAGGGCGGCAGGTCGGCCACTTCGGCGATGGCGGCATAGGAGGCGTGGTCGGTCTTCGGCCCGACCGTCGTGTCGAAGAAGCCCGAGAAGAGCACCGTCAGGTCGCCGAATTCGGTATGGCCGAAGATCAGCTTCTGCGCGAGCACCGAGCCGGAGGAATAGACATAGAGGGCGATGCCCTCGTTGCGCCAGCGCGCGAGGAATTCGGCCGCGTCGGGATAGATGTCGCCCTTGAGGCTTCCCGAGCGGTATCCGTCCTCCCATATGAGGCCCTGCAGCGTCTTGAGCGGCGTCGCCTTGCGGTCGGCGTCGATCCAGGATTGCAGCAGCGCCACGGTGGCGTCGCGATCGAGCGTCTCGTCGCCGCCAAGGCGCCGCGCGTCGGCGAGAGCGGCCGCGACGGCCGGCTCGTCGCCATGCTCGGCGACGTATCCGGCGAGGCGGCTCCGCGCGAAGGGAAACAGCACGTCCTTGACGAAGGCGATCGACGAGGTGGTGCCCTCGATATCGGTCAGCACGGCGCGGATGGGATGGCTCGACATCGGATGGCTCTCGGGAAGCTCTTGCTCGGGACGTTCTTGCGCGCGCCGGCCGGATCGCTAGCGGAGCGTCCGGCTGAGCGGGGTTGAACGGCAACCGCTCCGCCTCTACTCGATAACCCCGCCGGGGTCATCCCCTTTCCGCCGCGTGGCGGACCAACTGGAGGCATGGATATGAAAGTCGACGGCGTCGCCTATCGTTCGATCTGGCGCGAGGGCGAGGGGACCGCGGTGACCGTGGTCGACCAGACGCTGCTGCCGCATCGCTTCGAGACGCTGACGATCTCGACGGTCGCCGAGGCGATCGACGCCATCAAGCGCATGGTCGTGCGCGGCGCGCCGCTGATCGGCGTCACCGGCGCCTATGGCTATGCGATGGCGCTCGCCGCCGATCCGTCCGACACCAATCTCGCCAGCGCCTATGACGCGCTTTATGCGGCGCGGCCGACGGCGGTCAATCTCCGCTGGGCGCTCGACATCGTCAGGGCCGAGATGCAGCCACTGGCGCCGGAGGCGCGCGCCGCAGCCGCCTTCGCGACGGCCGACCGGCTGCATGCCGAGGATATCAAGACCAACGAGACCATGGCCGCGCATGGCGCGGCGCTCATCCGCGAGATCTGGGAGGAGAAGGGCCGTTCCGGCCCCGTCAACATCCTCACCCACTGCAATACCGGCTGGATCGCCTGCGTCGACTGGGGCACCGCGCTCGGCGTCGTCTACCACGCCCATGACCAGGGCATTCCGGTGCATGTCTATGTCGACGAGACGCGGCCGCGGAACCAGGGCGCCAGCCTCACCACCTGGGAACTCGGCGCCCATGGCGTGCCGCATACGCTGATCGCCGACAATGCCGGCGGCCATCTGATGCAGCATGGCGCTGTCGATGTCTGCCTCGTCGGCGCCGACCGCGTGACGGCCAATGGCGATGCCTGCAACAAGATCGGCACCTACCTCAAGGCGCTCGCCGCGCATGACAACGAGGTGCCCTTCTATGTCGTGCTGCCCTCCTCGACGATCGACTGGCGCATCGGCGACGGCGTCGCGGAGATCGAGATCGAGGAGCGCGCTCCCGACGAGGTGACGCATATCGCCGGCATCGCCGGCGATGGCACGATCGTGAAGGTCCGCCTGGCGCCGAAGGGCACCAAGGCAGCCAATCCGGCCTTCGACGTGACACCGGCCCGGCTCGTCACCGGCCTCGTCACCGAGCGCGGCGTCGCCAAGGCGAGCCGCGAGGGGCTGGCGGCGCTGTTCCCGGAGCGCGGCTGAGCCGCGCTACTGCTGCGGCGCCGCTGGACGGACATCCTGCGGACGCGTGCGGCTTGCGCCCTGGCGAACGGTGCCGTTGCCGCTTGCGCAGTAGCAGCGCGAGCCGGAGCGCATCAGACGACCGGTCGGGCAGGTTCCGGCCGAGAGCTGGCACTGGTTGGCATTGAGCGGCGGCACGCCGACCTGCGGCGTGGTCCGGACGACCGGCGGCGGCGTGAAGCCGATCGAAGGCTGCTTGAACAGCGTCTGCGCCCCGGCCGGCGGCGCGACTGCGAGGACGGCGGCGGCCGCGAGCGCGGCGTACAGGGCCTGTCGGGGGAATGGTGGAGGCGTCATTCGGCTCCTCTGCCGGCAAAGTGACCCGGCGGCGCTTTCGGCCCGCGAGCAACCGCGAGAGCCGCCGCCGCACGGGCTTTCGGTCGCCGGGAGCCTATGTTAGGAAGGCCTCGGTCCGGCGGCGCCTCCCTCGCGGCGAGGAGCGCCGGACCTTACGCATATGGCGCCGAATGGCCGGGAAAACCAGCCCGCGCGCCGAAGAGAGGTAGACTGACGGCATGCAAGACCGCCCGTCGAGTTACGATTACGAGCAGCTGCTGGCCTGCGGCCGGGGCGAATTGTTCGGCGAAGGCAATGCGCAGCTGCCGCTGCCGCCGATGCTGATGTTCGACCGCATCACCTCGATCAGCGAGGAAGGCGGCGAATTCGGCAAGGGCCATGTGCGGGCCGAGCTCGACGTGACGCCGGACCTCTGGTTCTTCGCCTGCCACTTCAAGGGCGATCCCGTGATGCCGGGCTGCCTCGGCCTCGACGCGCTCTGGCAGATGCTCGGTTTCTTCCTCGGCTGGTCGGGCTCTCCCGGCCGCGGCCGGGCGCTGTCGACGGGCGAGCTCAAATTCTCCGGCATGGTGCTGCCAAGCGTGAAGCGGGTCGAGTATGGCGTCGATCTGAAGCGCGTCCTGCGCTCCAAACTGGTGCTCGGCATCGCCGACGGCTGGCTGAAGGCCGACGGAGAGACCATCTATCGCGCCAAGGACCTGCGCGTCGGCCTGTTCAAGGGCGACGCCGTGCCGGCCGCCGGCTGATCGGCTGCCGGGCGGGGGCCGGGCGGATCGACTATTGGAAGGACAGCGGACCATGAAGCGGGTCGTCGTCACCGGGATGGGCATCGTCTCGTCCATCGGCAACAACACGCAGGAGGTGCTCGCCAGCCTGCACGAGGCGCGGAGCGGGATTTCCTTCGCGCCGTCGCAGGCCGAGCACGGCTTCCGCAGCCATGTCGCCGGCGCGCCGACGCTCGATCCGGCCGAAGTGGTCGATCGGCGCGCGATGCGCTTCCATGGCGGCGGCACCGCGTGGAACCACGTCGCCATGGACCAGGCGATCCGCGACGCCGGGCTCGAGGAGCGCGAGATCTCCAACGAGCGCACCGGCATCATCATGGGCTCCGGCGGCCCCTCGACGCGCACGATCGTCGATTCGGCGCAGAAGGCGCTGGCCTCCGGATCGTCCAAGAAGGTCGGCCCGCTCGCGGTGCCGAAGGCGATGTCGTCATCGCCCTCCGCCACGCTCTCGACCTGGTTCAAGATCAAGGGCGTCAACTATTCCATCTCCTCGGCCTGCGCGACGTCGAACCACTGCATCGGCAACGCCTATGAGATGATCCAGTATGGCAAGCAGGACCGCATGTTCGCCGGCGGCTGCGAGGAGCTGGACTGGACGCTGACCGTGCTCTTCGACGCGATGGGCGCGCTGTCGTCGCGCTACAACGACCGCCCCGCCGTCGCCTCGCGCGCCTATGACGTCAACCGCGACGGCTTCGTGATCTCCGGCGGCGCCGGCGTTCTGGTGCTCGAAGAGCTTGAGGTTGCCAAGGCCCGCGGCGCCCGCATCTATGGCGAGGTCGTCGGCTATGGCTGCACCTCGGACGGCGCCGACATGGTCGCCCCGTCGGGCGAGGGCGCGGCGCGCTGCATGCGCCAGGCGATTGCCAATGTCGGCGAGCGCATCGACTACATCAACCCGCACGCCACCTCGACGCCGATCGGCGATCTGAAGGAGATGGAGGCGATCCGCGAGGTGTTCGGATCGGGAGACGCCTGCCCGGCGATCTCGGCCACCAAGTCGCTGACCGGCCATTCGCAGGGCGCCACGGGCGTCCACGAATCCATCTATTCGCTCTTGATGCTCAACAACCGCTTCATCGCCAAGTCGGCCCATATCGACGAGCTCGATCCGGCCTTTGCCGACATGCCGATCGTGCGCGAGCGCATCGACGACGCGAAAATCGACACCGTGCTTTCCAACAGCTTCGGCTTCGGCGGCACCAACGCATCGCTGGTCTTCCAGCGCTACGCAGGCTGACGGCCGGGAGACGCTGAATGACGACGACGACGCTGATGGCCGGCAAGCGCGGCCTCGTCATGGGTGTGGCGAACGATCACTCGATCGCCTGGGGCATCGCCAAGGTGCTCGCCGCCCATGGCGCCGAGCTCGCCTTCACCTATCAGGGCGAGGCCTTCGGCCGCCGCGTCAAGCCGCTTGCCGATTCGATCGGCGCCAAGCTGATGATCCCCTGCGACGTCGAGGACCTCGCCTCGGTCGACCAGGTCTTCGAGACGCTGAAGAAGGAATGGGGCGGCATCGACTTCCTCGTCCATGCCATCGCCTTCTCCGACAAGAACGAGCTGAAGGGCCGCTATGCGGACACGACGCGCGAGAATTTCGCGCGCACCATGCTCATCTCCTGCTTCTCCTTCACCGAGATCGCCAGGCGCGCCGCCGCGATCATGAACCGGGGCGGCTCGATGGTGACGCTGACCTTCGGCGGCTCGACCCGCGTCTCGCCGAACTACAATGTCATGGGTGTCGCCAAGGCGGCGCTCGAATCCTCCGTGCGCTATCTCGCGGTCGATTTCGGCGGCGACGAGATCCGCGTCAACGCCATCTCGGCCGGGCCCGTCCGCACGCTGGCCGGCGCCGGCATCGCCGATGCGCGGCTCATGTATAATTTCCAGAAGAAGAACGCGCCGCTGCGCCGCACCGTCTCGACGGAAGAGATCGGCGGCTCGGCGCTCTATCTCCTGTCGGAACTCTCCTCCGGCGTCACCGGCGAGGTCCATTTCGTCGATTCCGGCTACAACATCATCGCGATGCCGCGCCTCGACGACCTGAAGGTCCACGAAGCGCATGCCGACGCCAGCGAGGCCGCGCAGTAGCAAGCGGTCCATTGCATCGGCGGCTAGCAGGCCCTCACCCCGGCCCTCTCCCAGAGGGAGAGGGGGGCGCCTTCCGCCGGTTCTGCGACATGCCAGGGCCGTTTCCCGTGGCCGGTCCCCTCTCCCTATGGAAGAGGGCTAGGGTGAGGGCTTTTCGGCCTATCCCGCCATGATCCTCCCCGTTGAAGAGGCCCTCCCCGAACTGACCGCGGCGCTCGATGCCGGGCGCAATGCCGTGCTGGTCGCGCCGCCGGGCGCCGGCAAGACGACGCGGGTGCCGCTTGCTTTGCTCAATGCAGGCTGGCGGGGCGATCGGCGCATCATCCTCCTGGAGCCGCGCCGGCTCGCCGCCCGCGCTGCCGCCGCGCGGATGGCCGAGACGCTCGGCGAAGCGGTCGGCGCCACGGTCGGCTACCGGGTGCGGCTCGAACGGCGCGTGTCGGCGGCGACGCGTATCGAGGTCGTCACCGAAGGCGTCTTTTCGCGCATGATCATCGACGATCCGTCGCTGGACGGCATCGCGGCGGTGATCTTCGACGAGTTCCACGAGCGCAGCCTCGAAGGCGATCTCGGCCTTGCGCTGGCGCTCGATGCACAGTCGGGGCTCCGCGACGATCTCCGCATTCTCGTGATGTCGGCGACCATCGACGGCGCCCGCGTCGCGCGCCTGCTCGGCGCGGCGCCGGTCATCGAGAGCGCCGGCCGGATGTTCCCGGTCGAGACGCGCTATTGCGGCCGCGACACCGGCCGGCGGATCGAGGACGAGACCGCCGCCGCCATCCGCCGCGCGCTCGGCGAGGAGCCCGGCAGCCTCCTCGTCTTCCTGCCGGGCCAGGCCGAGATCCGCCGCACGGCCGAGCGCCTCGCCGGCACGCTGCCGGCCGATGCGGACCTCGCCCCGCTCTATGGCGCGCTCGACACGGCCGCGCAGGATCGTGCCATCCGGCCGCCGCCGCCGGGCCGGCGCAAGGTCGTGCTCGCGACCTCGATCGCCGAGACCTCGCTCACCATCGAGGGCGTGCGCGTCGTCGTCGATTCGGGGCTCGCCCGCGTGCCGCTCTACGAGCCGGCGACGGGCATCACGCGGCTCGAGACCCGCCGCGTCTCGCGCGCCTCGGCCGACCAGCGGCGCGGCCGCGCCGGCCGCACCGCGCCGGGCGTCTGCTATCGCCTCTGGGACGAGGCGCAGACGGCGGCGCTGGCGCCCTATGACCGGCCCGAGATCCTCGACGCCGACCTCTCGCCTTTCGCGCTCGACCTGAAGGCCTGGGGCGTCGCCGATCCGTCCGAGCTTTCCTTTCTCGACGCGCCGCCGCGCGCCGCCTTCGACGAGGCGATCGCGTTGCTGCGCCGGCTCGGCGCGATCGATCAGGGCGGCCAGCTGACGGCGGAGGGGCGGGCGCTGGTGCGCCTCGCGATGCCGCCGCGCCTCGGCCATATGCTGAACCGCGCCGCGCCGCTCGGCTTCGGTGCCGTGGCCGGCGCGCTCGCGGCGCTCCTTGCCGAGCCCGGTGTCGGCGGCGCCAGCGCCGATCTCCGCGACCGGCTGAACGCGCTCCGCACGGGACGCGACCCGCGCAGCCGCGACGCGCTGGCGCTCGGCGCCCGCTTCGCCCGCGCGGTCGGCGCCGAGGGCG
>ERZ778027.2593-NODE-2593-length-21708-cov-13.452085_pt1 | contig 21708 bp, 12 predicted proteins | sample MGYA00375757_ERZ778027 | MGnify/ENA primary metagenome ERZ778027 (study PRJEB29350, sample SAMN05389817) | bioreactor metagenome | isolation source: Ammonium sulfate bioreactor | place: South Africa: University of Cape Town | collected 2014-02-18 ...
AACGCTTATTACAACAAGAATTATCACAACTACAACAACAGCAAATATGGGAACTACCACTGTTACAAGAACAACAACTACTATTGTAGCTACCATCACTACAGCAACAACAACTACTATTGCAGCTACAATTACCACAACTACAACAACAGCAACTGCAATTACCACGACTATAACAACAGCTAATATTACAACTATCATCGCTACAATAACAAATAGTAGTACTATTACAACCACCACCGCTACAATAACTGCTACTGTCATTGCAACTACAATCACTACAACAACAGCTAATATTGCAACTGCTATCGCTACAGCAGAAACCGCTACAACTATCATCGCTATAACAAGAACCACTACTACTATCACCACCGCGATAACAACTACTACTACCATTGCAATTACAATCACTACAACAACAGTAACAATGCGAACAATTATTAGTACAACGGAAAAAACAAGAAGTACTACAGAGTCAAAAGCACCAACAATTGATACTACGAGAACAATAACAACATTTACAACTGTCATTACAGCAGAGACAACAACATTAGCATCAACCTTGGGCACTACCATTGCAACAACGACAACAACAACAATAATAATGCTAACAGGAACGTCGACTACTACTACCACCACAACAATAACAACACTTGCAACATTGATATCAACATCACCTATTATTTCGAGTAGTACAATAGCAACAACAAGGGAAACATTAACAATAACATCGATTACTACAAATACAAAAACGATAGCAACAACAACATCAACAGCAATAGTCTTGACTGCTACCATTGTTACTAGCGCAAGTTCTGTATTGCCAACATTAACAACTATTATGTCTACATTAACTAGTACCACAAGTTTTGTATCAACATCACCGACAACCTTCGAAATGTTATCAACAATTATATCAACAGATATACAATCTAAGTCGACATCGACTACAACAACAACTTCAGCTCGAAGAACTATTTCAGTTCCAATACGAACCACTACTACCACAAACACTGATACAGTTTCAATAGCTACTAGTTTATCATCAACTTCGGTCGAGATCACTACAACAACAACAACAACACCAGGGATGTTTACATTTAACTCAAATTCACCCACACCATATACTACTCAGAGTCAAGAAACTAGTAGTTTATACTCAGATGGAATTATAACTACAACACAATCAGAAATAATATCTTCTACAGCCAATGAGCAAATATCACAACAATTATCCACAAGTATTAAATCTAGTTCCTCCATAGATTTAGTAACAATGAATACGAGTAGCACGGTTCTGAGAGTAACAGGAATAGATCATTCCGATATTTTAACAGAAGAGACGTCGATCTTATCTACAACAAGTAATCAAGATGCGGCTTTTACCCAAACACGAGTAGTTTCGAATTCAGATTTAATTCCTGATGAGACAATGTTTAGTACAAAGCAGCCAACTACATTCAATACAACTCAACCAACTACATTTGATATGAGAGCAACTAGTAAGACTATTACAAGTAGCATTTTATTACCGAGTACGACCGAACAAACAATCTTGCTAGCAGACACCACTCAATTGAATAATCAGAATACTTCAGATATAACTCATATCTTTATTGACACAACAAGTGAAAGTGTTACAGTTGAACAATCAACATTCCAACCAAAGATTACCAATGAAGTAACCAGTTCTCCTTTGCAACATACCGTTACTGTTAGTACAAGCAATGAGTTATTAGAAAATGTAACTATGAGTATTATAACCTCACCTTCAGACACAAAAACAGACGATTATCATAGTACTACAAATGGAAACCATATATCCGATTACAGAACCCATGAAAATGATAGAATCGAGTCGACTATCGACAAAATAGATCAATATACTACTGCTAGTAGAAGCAGTGTTTCCCAACAGATTACAAGCGAAGATATTACCAGTAATCAGAGAACATTACAACCAGAGACTACGACTACAACTGAATCTATTAGTTTCAAAACTAGTGAACCGATAACTATTGATATCAATACAAGCAATGTTTTGTTCAAAAGTACATCTGAAGCAGAAACTACGATTACCGATCATAAAACAATGATTACTGCCGATACAAATACTGCTTCATTAGAGATTACAAGCGAATCGATTACAACCGATCACACAATATCAATATTAGAAGTAGAGACAACAAATATTGTCGAGCAAAATACTATCGATACAAGCGATTTAACAACTGAATCAACAGAAACAACGATCACTGTTGGTACAAGTAGTGTTTCAACAAAGATTACAAGTGAACCTATTACAACTGATCAGATAATATCACAAACACTAACAATAACTGTTACTCATCCTAATACCATTGATACAAGCAATATACCATCCTACACTACAAATGAAGGCATCACAATCGCAATTGAACAGACTACAGAGGAATTGACCGGCTTTCAAAGTGAAACAACTATGACTATTGATACTACCACTATCGGATTAGTAACTACGAACGAGCACGTTACGATTGATCACACAATTGCAGAAAAAACGACAGCATATGTTAGTATTCAGAATGTCGTAGATACTAGCTATGCATCCGTTGAAACTTCGAATAGAGACGTAGCAACGGAGTCGTCCACTATGGATGTGAATACTAGCACATTTGACAAAAAAACTGGACCAAGTACTTTTGAAAGTAGGGAAACAACTGCTATGCAAACAAGTAGTGCTGTATTAGAAACTACAACTGACCAAATAGCATCTCAAGCAGAGCTAATAACGGAATCAACTAATTTTGAAACTGAAACAGTAATGACTATGGGCACAAGTAATGTTGCAGCAGAAATTACGACTGATCAGACAACATCCCAACAAGAGAGCGCAATGATATCAACTGCTTTCGAAACAGAAACTACAATGAAATCAAGTATTTTTGAAAGTGAAACAACAATCGCTGTAGACACAAGCAGTTCCTTATTAGAAACTACAAATGAACAGATAACATCCCAAACGGAAATAACAACTTCATTCACTCTTTCTGAAAGTGAAACAATGGTCACTTTTGATACAAGCACTGTTTCATTGCAGACAGAAATAAATTCTATTACTTTTGAAAGTGGAACAACAATTGCGGTGGATACAAGCATTAGTTCACTAGAAATAACAACAGCTCAAACAGATGCCATAATTGAAGTGACAAGTCTGGAAATGCAGAATGTAACTTCTTTGATGAATCTAGACACTATAGGAACGAGTGATGTTTGGCAGGTCTCAAAAGAATCCGATGAGAGAACTGAACACACAATTTCAAGTACAAGTACTGAAGAATCAATGGTTTCAGGAAGTAAGTTGAAAACGTTGATGAGGGTGTTGATTGTCAGAGAATGTTTGATACTACGTTTTAATGAGTACATAAAATATAGATAAAATCAGTAGTTAGGGTTGAATAATAAATATCGAATATATATGCTTCTATTTGTTCTTATTCTTTTTAGCAATATCACCTGGGGTTAATTTAGTAGTGAATGGTGATGCTGAAACAGGTCCATGTTCAACAAATAACGTTGTTGTAGCACCAACTGGATGGATAGTGACACCACCATTAACACAACTATCATATGCAAATACAATAGGTTGCCCATCAAATAGTACTCCAGGTCCTAGGTATAAGTTTAATAGTATGTTGAGCATATAAGCCAATATATGTTTCTTTCTGTTAGTAATCGTGGTCAATGTTATTTTTTTGGTGGGTATGGTTCTGGTGGAAAAATGTCACAAGTCATTAACGTTACTGAATACGCTGCCGCTATTGACAGTAATCATACTTCATATAGTTTTTCTGCATGGTTAGGTGGCTATGCTAGTCAAAACGATCGTAGTACTGTTTCACTTACATTTCTTAATAATACTCAGCAAATGATTGGAATACAAATTACTATTGGCCCAGTTTTGGCTTCAAATCGGGGTTCTGTCACGAAATTTCTATATCGTAATCAATCAGGTCTAGTACCTGTGAATACTCGATACCTGAAAGTACAACTCACAACAGATCGTAGTTTTGGTACATATAATGATGGATATGCTGACAATATCGCTGTTATTTTTAATCATCTTTAAATTTATATAATATTATATTAAATTAATATAAAGGAAGCCTGTATGTAGCATAATTCCGGTGTAACGCCAACGCTCGTTCTCACATTCGTACTTTTTTTAAAATTTTGAGTGAAGTACGTTAATTGAAATGAAATCAATAACTATAAAAACACAATACGATTAATTCTATTCTGAATATTGTTTTTTTTCAATGAGTAATTTTCGCCAACCTGTCTCAGTAGTACGAGTTAATTTTGTTAAAGAGCCTGTCAATCGAATAAATAAATGGTATAAATAATTATGTAAATAAATTCGATATATTAGTTTCTTTTTCTTTAGTCGTCATTTCTGTTTCATTCTGTGTCTTGATGTTCTTTTCCTCATTATTCTTCTTCTGATTGTCGCAAGCATTATTGTTATACTTTTTATTACAATTGATGTACCACGAAAGACCACAAAGACAACAATAACATTAAGTATGAACGATGGTAGATATAGTCATACAGCATCTCTATTATTAGATGGAACAGTATTAATTACTGGTGGACAAAGTAATAACACACAGTATTTAAATAGTACTGAATTATATGATCCATCAACAGAAGCATGGACAATTGTTGGAAGTATGCACTATGCTCGAAGTCGTCATACAGCATCTGTCCTATCAAATGGCCAAGTACTGGTAACTGGTGGAAGAAATAATAATAATTATTTAACAAGTACCGAATTGTACGATCCATTAACAAAAACTTGGAAATTAATCGGCAATATGTCTACTGCTCGAATGGATCATCAGGCATGCGTATTTTCAAATGGAACAGTTATAATTGCTGGTGGATGGAATACAACATACTGGAATACAGCTGAATTGTATGATCCTTCTACACAAACATGGACAGCTACCGGAAATATGAATTCTTTTCGATCTTCATACAGAGCATCAATTTTAAACAATGGAAAATTTTTAGTAGCCGGAGGAGATAATGCTGGTGGTTTTATTAATCATGTTGATATTTATGATTTGTCAATAGGAAATTGGACAGCTACTGGACATATGAACAATGCTCGGCGTAATCATGCTATAGTTTTATTAGCAACAGGACAAGTTTTAGCAATTGGTGGTGATACGACTGGAATCAGCTATTTAGATACTACAGAAATATATAATGTATCAACAGGAACATGGGCAATTGTTGGAAGTATGCACCACGCTCGAAGTCGGCATACAGCAACTGTTTTAACAAATGGTCAAGTTTTAGTTACTGGTGGATATAATGGTATTACTTTAAATAATGTTGAGATTTACAATCTACAAACAGGTATATGGACACTTATGAACAGTATGAAAGATACACGAAATCGTCATACAGCAACTTTATTAACGAATGGAAACGTTCTACTTATAGGAGGATTATCGAACGATAGTGTTGCTTTAAACACTTGTGAATTATTTCGAAATACATAGTTTATTCTAAATTATTGGTGAGATTTCGTTTTTATTTCGAATGATTTTTTTTTTAATGTAAAATAAAATATCAACTATTATACGTGTACGTAAGTCGCAAGTTCTTCGATCATCCAATAAAAAGTATAAACTATCGTTTGTTTTTGAATGACTGTATGACGATAGAAAGAGAAGAAACAAAAATAACGCATTATATTATGCATACAATCATCATTAGGAAAATAATATATACGTACGATATTTGAAAATATGAACTCATCAATTATTACTTTGATTCTTCTTGGCAGCGTTATCATAATAAACCAAAGTGATACAAAAAGCGCTTTTGAAGAACAATTGATGAATGGCGCCGTTGCTGACAATGAAGATTTTCCCAGAGAGAAACGAGCTACGTACATTAGTAATTAGAATCTTGTATAAAGTTTCTTCTTAATTAGTTTTAACTCCTACATTCCGATCGACCAAAACCATCAGATGCAAGACAAAGAATAAGACATATTTTCTATTCATTCTAATTCATACATATACATAAAATGAAATTAAGTCAACTTTCTTAGATTCCTCACGAGAATGTTCAATGATCGAAATTATTGTTTGTTTTTGTCTACATACAGTTGAAGTGTCATCTGCCAACATTGGTGGATCGTGAAAAATCTCCAATAATTTGCGCATGTCTATTTCGTCTCTTAATAATCGAATAGCTTCATTGAAGTTTTTGATTGCTTTCTTTATGGAACATTGATTATTTTCGATATAACATGGAACTATATTATAATGAACAATGAAATCATGTGGATCAATATGTAATGCATGTCTATATAATTTCAATGCTTGTTGTTTTCTATAATTTACATTTCCCACACAGAAAGCATGGAAACCAGCGTGAATAAGATATTTTGGATGAACAATCAAACGACTAACTGCTTCAAACTGCAAATTCATAAAATATTCTGTATTTTCCAAAGAAGAATTGTTCAAAACAGCAATTGAATTATTAAGTTGTTGTATAATGTATGATTCAAAATTTGAATAATTTCGTTCTACTGTTGCTTGATCCGTGTCAACAAACAAAGCCCATTGTTCGCGTAATGAACTAAATCCTGGTTTGAAAATATCATCAGCAAATGAAAGTTTACTTTTTTGTGAATGTACTGTAGCGAGAAAACGTGTAAGTAATCGATCTTTTTTCTCGATACGTTCCACTTCTGCTATACCATCTGCCATATCCTTGGATTCTTTTTCATCTATTGAACGTTTCCAAATATTGACTATTGCGTTTTGATCAAATTTTCCTTCGAACTGTTGGCCAATTTGTTTATTGTGTAGGATTAGTCGAGCTGAGCCGGGCTTTTCTTGACGTCCTGCTCGTCCAAAAGCTTGCTCTTCAATACGTGAATTTCTTGGCATAAATGTTACAATCACATGTAGGCCACCTCGATCGTTGACGGCAGTTACTGTTTTCAAATCCGTTCCTCGTCCAGCTAGATTCGTAGCTACAATGATATCAGCTGGATGTACTTCTTCCGGTTTAATATGTTCAGTTAGGTCACTTCGAATATATAATTTCGTATGATAATCCTGAGAAACCAGTTTTAAATGAATCTCTTCAGCTTCACGAATTGTTTCACAAATAATGAGAACAGCACGTTGACAATCTATAGCTATCATGTGACATTCATTACAAATATTTTCTAACCATTGTTCACGAAATTGACTGAATTGACCTAGACAAAAAAATATATTTTATTTTACATGAATTTAATCGACAAAATTACTTTGATAGATTTCAAAGACACTATCTATATATTTTGGTATATCGAAAGTATTAATTTTGTACACAGATCGAATGAACCGTCGCGCATCTTCTCCACCTAATGTTCCTGTTACTCCATATAAATGACGTCGATACTGTTTGAACAGAGTTACATGAGAAAAAAACGAATCACACATACGTTCTGGTGTCATACGTAAATTATGTTTCAATTCAAGAAATTGATGCACCCCATTGCTCCAATGCATATTCATTTGAGATACTCCTGTATTAGCGTAATCGACAACAACAATACGTCCATCATTATTAATAACATAATCAACATTAAGCGTCAGCTCATATAAAGCAACTTTGGCACTTTGAATCCATTTCGGTAATTTTTTATTTATATACTCTTGCCGATAGGATGAATAACGTATGAGTTCTCTATCTGACATTTTTTGACGGATGAATTCTATTGCATCAACTAGAAATCGAATAAATTTCAAAATTGAATATAAAAAAATGCGTGTATATTTACCTTTGTAGTATCCGTCGTTTTTTCGAATGACGAATTCATTGTTTTCAGTAATATTATACTTTTGAAAAAACGAAAATATAAATCTCAGTAGAATATTTAGAGATTTGTAACCAGGTGTTAATGACGCCAGCTGTGTATAATGCTGACGTTGATCAATAAACATACTATCGACTTCATCAACAATAGCTGCATCATAAGGACGATCTCCTCGTATTTCTGTTCTTAAATAAAAACTTGTTCGTAAGAGATCACCAGCAAAATGTGCAACAGTTCCGTATACGATGTCAACACTGTAGTTTGGTTTCGTTGAGGAATCACAACAATTGTGTCCAGTTGAAAGACCGAACATTCGATAGAAAGGTGCAAATTCGTCAGCATCACGTTGAGCAAGAATTTCAGAGGTTGTAATTATATCAACACGTTTATTCATTGGAGGAAGTGAAAGATATACTGCCACTAAAATAAAAAATGCAATCAACATTATAGATTTATATAACTATTTTGCTTTCATGTATTGGTTGGACTAACACATGGAGATAATAATAGATTTGCCTTGTCCAGTACGTATTTGTGCTAGACAACCTTGACCACTACCAGGACTTTCAATTAGAAGAAGAAGCGATAAAATTTGTATGTCCCTAGGGCGATACTGCTTAAAGAGATGTGCTGCTTGAATGATAACTGCAATTGTATGGAATTTATTTTCAAATATGAGCTGTTTTTGAAAATTCGCCGAAGTCATTTGAGAGGTTTGTGTATGGTAGTAGTTTATTACTTTTTCATATTGAAACTCCAACTTGTTTATATCTAATGACGGATTATTGTTAGCTAACTCTTTAAGAAGCACAGGAACTGATTTAATTTTGCCTTGTTCGTCAACAATTCTATTTAGTTCTTTCATCCATTGATCAGTCGGCTGTGTGGTAATTGTCTTAGTAATACATTCAATATATGGTTCCATTGATATGTTATTGGTAATAATTGTGTCAATAGCTAGCAAGGCTGTTTTTAATTCTGTTTTATTGTTAAATATTTCTGGACTTGTGACCCTAGTTCGAATGAGATCTATGGCTGTTTTACTCCACTTTAATTGTAATAATTCCAAAAGACTTTCACACAAAATTGTCTGATCGATATTTAGCGATTCTTCTGATGGAACTGATGTATTTGTTTTTGAGAGCGGTTCAAATGAAAGAAGATCATGCGTAAGACTAATATCGTTCAAATCAAGTGGGCCAAATACACTAAAAAAAGAATTTATTTAATCACATATAGATTTTTTTTTATAAAAAAAAAGAAAATACTTCTGATGTTCTTCTTGTATATGAGATCGTTGTGTATTTAAAACTAAATCAGATATTTGCCGATTGAGATCAGCATTGGAGATAATAACCGGTGAGAAATCGAATGAAATAGTATCTTTATCATTACAAACATTCATTTTAGATTGTGCTTCAGCATGCAGACGGCCCAGCCAAGTATCGGACGGGATTTCATCGGACTGAATAATTTTAATAATAGTTTCTACCGGTATGGTTGGTTCAACAAAGACAGGTTCTATTAGAAGCTCACGCAGATGTTTAAAATTCTTTTCAAGTTTATCTGGATCTGATTTTTCATAGGATTCTGCCCATTTTACGATTGTATCAAGCAAACATGATTTTTCATCGGATTTCCATGATGTTAAAGCACACAATTGATCACAAATGATATTATAGTTATTGCTTTTCGTGTTCAATGAAGTCATTATTGAATTATCTATAACGTAGTAAACTTCGGATATTCAAAAAGAGTGTATGTCTATTCAAATTGGTCTTTCTACCAAAAGCTGTAGCTCTCGTTAGATTCAATACTGTCCCAATACTCTATTGTATTCATCATAATACTGGTTAAAACTCACGTATCCTTCTAGGAAGCAATTGTCTTATTATATAAAAAAGGGATATGATAATCAATGGAGTTTCCGGAGAGGGAGAACTAAACTTAAAATAGGGTCGAAGTCATGTCTTTCTTGAACCAAGAAAATATTGGCGACCAGTATATCCATCAATCTATAAATAGTTGTATAAGAAAATACAGCTTCAAAACATTCCTAGTTCTTTCTTTAATTTTTACTTGCTACACCTTTATTCAAAACAAAAAAACTGATTCATTTTACGAAATATATATAATCGTTATATTACGTATCCATGTCTATTGCTATCGACTTTAGTAACTATAAAATCACTCACATTTTCATTTGTCATTTTCATTTAAAGTAACATCGAATCATAAGAAAATAAAATATTAATAGAAAGAATAAGCCTAGCAAAGTTGAAAACATTACTTATTGTTTATACACCATATATGAACGATGCGTTGAATTGATTCATAGTCTGCACTAAATTTGGGATAATTGCCAGATTTTGCTAAGATTTCGTTTATAATAATGAGTAAACTGAGCCAACCAAATCGAATTGTGAATATGATAGACGGATAAAAGAACAGAAATACAAGTTTTATGATTAATAAGAGATAATACAAGAATGTTTCTATTAGAAACGGTCCGGTTACGATTGAAAAAATTAATACTAGACTGTTAAAATCATTTTTGGAACGCCAAACATTCAATGTTTGTTTGAAAGATCGATATTTACGAAAATTATCTGTATCTTCTAATTTTTCGCATATAATAATAAATAAAGGGAGCCAACCAAATCGAATTATGAAAATGGCCGGAGAATATACAACAGATAATATTGATGTTATGATTACGAAAGAATAATAGAGGACCGTTTCTATAATATACGGACCAAATATGACTGGGCATATAAGTAGTACATTGTTGAAACGATTCTCGCTACACCAGCGATGTAATTTTCGTTTGATCGATCGATATTTACGAAAATTATCTGTATCTTTTAATTTTTCGCATATAATAATAAATAAAAGGAGCCAACCAAATCGAATTATGAAAATCACCGGAGAATATAAAATAAATAATATTGATGTTATGATTACGAAAGAATAATAGAGGACCGTTTCTATAATATACGGACCAAATATGACTGGGCATATAAGTAGTACATTGTTGAAACGATTCTCGCTACACCAGCGATGTAATTTTCGTTTGATCGATCGATATTTACGAAAATTATCTGTATCTTTTAATTTTTCGCATATAATAATAAATAAAAGGAGCCAACCAAATCGAATTATGAAAATCGCCGGAGAATATACAACAGATAATATATAATACAGGAATGTTTCTATAATATACGGACCAAATATAATTGAAAATATCAATATTCCATGCTTGACACTCTTTATATTGCACCAATAAGACAATGATCGTTTAATCGATTGATACTTAGCTATGTGGTTAGAATAACTGCCTGATTTCGTTAAAGCTTCGATTGTAATAATAGGTAAAATGATCCAACTAAATCGAAGTGTATGAATAGTGCACCTACTCAAGACAATAACAATCCATTTTGTGACAATTATACAATAGTATAGACATGTTTCTAATAAATAAGGGCCTGCGACAATTGAAGAAACAAGCAATCCAAGATTGAAAGTACTATTTGTGTACCAACGCCGTATTCGATTTTTAATTGATTCGTAATGTATGCTATAAGAAGGAATCAAATTGAAATTAATTAAGATTTCACTTATGATCAGAAGCAAAATAATCCAACCAAATCGGACACTGAATATGAGAAATACCAATAAGAATGCTAACAATTGTTTTATAGCTATGGTAACAACATTGAATGACCATCTTGTTAATGATGCAAAATATTTGTATGTATTAATAAGGCAGTTATATACATGTATGAATGTATAATTCTGTTTCATAATGTAGGAAGTTGTGCAGAATATTGATAAAAGAGATACAAATATAAGTATTGACCATATCCATCGTTGTTTTACAATAGAAACATTGGAGTGTTTCGGAGGAACTAAAAGAATAAAAATAGAAAAAATGATTATGGCATGTCAATGCTTCGATTGCATTTGATGAGCATGTGATATATAGATCATTTATCAAAATAGAAGCTACTTAGAGTAAAATGTTTGACTTTGAAATTCACTTTTTTATGTATTAACTAGTTCTGATAAATACCTGGGTGAGAATCATGTAAATTATTCCACTGTGATATAATACTTTGTGTCTCTGAGTTCTGTTGAAAACGATTGAATGATTTATACACGACAGCAATTTCCATCAGCCAGGACGATGGAACTTGATCAATTTTAAGAATATCAGATCCAATGATAGTACATATACGATCCTTCAGTTGTACATACGTATCTTGTAATGAACTTAGATCTAATGAATTATATTTTTGTACTATAGTTCTCAATTCGATTATATCATTAGGAGACGTGAGTGGATTCATGGATTTGCCACATAATCTTTGTGTAAGTTCGTCTAGAATAGATTTGATGACACGTTGATCTTGAGTTGTTTGATAATAATTGACTAATTGATTGATAGTCAATGCTGTTAATTGTTCAGAATCAGTCAATGAAGCTGTTGGCAATGGAAACGTATCAGATATTTTCTCTGCAATTGGTTCAATTTTGTCTTGAGAAGTCGGAGTATTTTTTTCATTACTTTCAACGTTTATGGTTGTTTTTTGTTCAGCTCGTTGATTAGACAATATTCGAAGTCGGTTCAGAACATCATTGTTAGCATTTGTGTTTGAATTGGATGTTCGCATATTAGATGTCCGACTAAGAATAGTCTTCGTCGTTGATCGTTCAGTATTGATTATATTCATCATCGATTTCAACCCATAATTCTTTGCTCTTTCATAATTTTCATCGATCTCAATAGTAGAACAGAATGCTTTGAGGTTTCGAATAAATACATCTGCTTGTTGCTTTTCATTAATATTTCTTAGCATAGATGACTCGATCTCAAGTCGATCGATTTTTACATGTAATTCTGAAGCAAAATTGAAACTTGAGCAAATGCGACGTAATTCATGACATTTCGTTTTGATATTTTCGTTCTTTTGCATTGATACTTCTTCCAGTCTTTTCTTGATATTTTTATTATGCGAGATTTTTTTCTGTAAGTCGGCATATTCTTTCTGTGCAGAATCAAACTTATATTTGATATCTGGAAGAACATCTTGTGTTATTGTCTTGATTATTTTGTCTGTCTTTTTTACATGGTAATGAGCTGTATAAGAACACTTGTGCTGACATTGAGTACAGCGACCATTGTTCATTGCCCAACATTGTTCAAGAATTTGAGAACCTGATATTGTACTTATGGTTAATCCACAATTATCATGACAGACATAATTACAATTTCGGCATAGCATACTATAATATGGAGCGTCGACAATTTCAATTGTATTAACTATTCGGTCTCTGGTATAATCTTTGTATATAGCAATGTTAGCATTTACTTTTTTCAGTTGTAATTCAAGTTGTGTAATGTCATCCTGTATTTTCTGGATTTCACTCATGTCTGTAATAGCCTTATGTAAAAGTTCTTCGATCTCATTTCGAATTCTTTTCATGTTCTTGAATACTGATACAGATTTTATCTTGAACGTATTGAGTGTTTCTATCATAGCTTTGAGCTCATCCATAGCATGATTCCACTCATATTGTAATGAAATTAATGCCGATTGAGAACATTTGGACAGATCAGTTGAAAAGGCAGAATTTTGCATATAATACGGATAAACGTTTCCATTGAGTTCAAGTGTTGTTAAACTAAAATTAGCTGCATGACGATTTGTATTTGTTAAAACAACAATAACATTTTCCATCACCATATCGGGTAAATTTCCACGCAATTGAGTAATCACATTGCGTAAATTTACTGTCATTCGAGCAACAGTTCCATTCACGACAATAATTACTGTCGTCAATTCACCTAAATTTTCAATGGCTTCAATGATTTTTCTAATATTAATTGCATCTTGTTCGGTTGTACGTGTATCAGACAAGCCTGGAGTGTCAATAAAAAGGTATTGAGCAGTATTGTCTGCGAACATGTACTGATTACATGAATCTGTTTTTGATTGTGTTCTATCCTGTAGATTGTGCTCATGATGACGATAGTTTTCGGTCACTTGTGGATGAAATTTTGTTGGAATTGCAACCTTGAGATCATTTAATGTTCCATGTTTAAAAAAATTGGTTAGATAATTAATCAAAGTCGATTTTCCCGAGCCTGTCTCGCCAATCACGATGACTTTTACCATGACACTTGTATCAAAATATTGTTTTTTGTATTCTGAAAGAATTGATCGTTCTATTCACTGGGTTATCGAATCAATCGTGAATAGTATTCGACACCTTTTTATATCTAAATTTTAATGAAAGAAAATAATATATTAATAATTTCAAAAACGTTTTCAAAGCTGATATTTGTTTTAATTCTAAGTATTTTCATTGAAAAATTTTATTTATATTCTATATAATTTAACTGCTTATGCTAGTGATGGTGGCGATTCGTACATTTAAGGTATTGGATCTACTCTATATGATAGCCCTATGATTTTTACACTTCTTTGAAAACACTTAGAACTAATAAATACTTAGATTTGGTATTGTCAATCTATTGCAGACGTTGATAATAAGTACAACCATTAATAAAGCTGCTAATGTGTTTATTTAAAGATAAAGGGTTTGATAAAGCTGGTAGATATAAAATGATGAAAAAAATCACTGTATTTTATTCGTTGATCTGTTGATAAGATTCCAACTATTTGGCCACAATCAGTTGATCTAGCACTGCTGCTTGTATTATTAATTCTTTCGAAAGTCCTTCTATAAGAGTTGCATCATCATTGTTAAGATTTCTCTTGATATTTTCATGAACGTCATGTTTTATACGATTTAGTTCTTCAAGTGACTTATTTTGATACGTTTGGTACGTCTCACTGAAAAGTGCTGAATTGGATTGTATAAGCGTAGGATATTTGCCATAACAACGTTGCTTAAGTTCACCGTAATATGTTTGACTCTGTGCATATCGCTGTTGTTGAAAAGCATCTTTGAATGCTGATATTAAATCAGCATTTGTCATAGTTGTAAGATGATTACTATTGTCACTATGAACATCACTTGTACGTGTGCTAAACGGTTCTCTTGGTGAGCTTCGGGCGCTATCAGAAGTGCTATGCTGATTTGGTTCAAGGCGCATATCTCGAAATGCGCTATTCATGTCCGACGGACTTGCTGTATTAGATCTAATGATAGGTTGAAATTCCTGTTGCTGACTATGAAACGGATCTTGACGAAAAACTGGTTGTGTTGGTATTGGCTGTGGATACCTCATATTAGGATTGTATGGATATGAAGTATTTAAAGTCGTATAATTATGTGATGGCCCAGGATTGGAAGGAGGTATAATGTTCGGATTCATTGTTGGATACGTTGATGGATATGCAGAAGGTGGCGGTGTATTGAAATAGTTCAAATGAGAAGGCATGTTTGGCTGTTGACCATGTGTGTTGCTATTCGGTGGTTGATTGTTCGGATTCATTGTTGGATACATTGATGGATGTGCAGAAGATGGCGATGTACTGAAAATGTTCAAATGAGAAGACATGTTTGGCTGTTGGCCATGTGGGTTGCTATTCGACGGTTGATTGTTCGGTACAACTGGTAGATTTTGGAGAAAGTTATAAATAACACTTATACCAATCAACGTATCCAATGGTACTTGATCAATTTTTAAAATATCTGGTTTTGTATAACTTGAAATGGTTCTTGTCAATTGTTCGTATTCTGTTCTCAGAGCATCTGGTGAATACATACTATATTTTTGAACATTATCTCTGTATGCATTGGTGATGCCAGGCTGCGTTAAAGGACCAGTTGATTTACCCGTGGATCGTTGCTCAAGTTCATATATAATAAAGTTTTCTTTACGACGATCACTTTTGCATTTATCATACAGAATAAGCAGCTCCGCAATGGTCAGTTGTTTGAGTTTTTCTTCATTAATATCTTCACAGGATTCGTTTTCCTTATGTGGTGTTTTTTTATCATCAGTCTTATTGTTTTGCCCTAGTTCTTCATTGTTCATCTGTTTTTTTTTCTTAATAGCCTTAAGAGTCGCCAGAACATCCTGGTTCGCATGGGATCCAGAATCGGCTGGTTCTGGAATATCTCTTGATGCTACCGATGGGTTATTATTTGACGATTGAGTAAATGTTCGTCTAACTTGTCCAACAACTGGTCGTTCAGTATCGATAATTTTCATTTGTGGTAAATGTGGTTTCGTATTTTTTTGATCATCAGCAATCGTATTACACAGTTCCTTAAGACCACGTATGAATGCATCGGCTTGCTGTTTAGCATCGATATTTTTTAACATTTTTGCTTCGACTTCAAGTTGATTGATGAATATGCTCAGTTCTTGAACAAGATTGAAGCCAGAGCAGATCTGATGTAATTTTATACACAGTTGTTTGATATCATCAGATTTTTGTTTTAGTGCATTTTCAAGCATTTTTTTTGCATCTCCAACTGACGTGATTTTGTCTTGAAATTCATTTTTGTTTGCTGATGCTTGATCATATTTTGCTTTGATGTCAGCAAGAACGTCGTGCAATGTTTCTTTCGTTATTTGAACCGTCTTCTTAGCATGGTAATGAGCTGTGTAAGAACATTTGTGTTGACATTCTGTACAACTACCGTCGGTTATTGCCCAGCATTGTTGAAAAATTTGTGCGCCTGCTACTGTAGTTTCATCAAGTCCACAATTGTCATGGCATACGTGATTACAGTTTTGACAGAGTGTACTATGATATGGGGCATCAACAATTTCGACTTTGTCAACTACACGTTCTGCCGTATAATCATTGTAGCTATCGAGATCATCGTCAGCTTGTGAAAGAGCTTTTTCGAATGCAGATAGTTCATCTTGCATTCTTTGAATTTCATTAACTTCGACACGTGCTGCATGCAAAAGACTCTTGATCTCGTTACGTATATCTTTCATTTCTTTGAAAGCAGTAACAGACTTTTTTTTGAATGTATCGATTGTTTCAATCATATTTTTAATTTCACTCATTGATTGTACCCAATCATCTTGCAAAGACTCTTTAGCAGAGTCCGTCCAAAATTTTGGATCTTGAGAAAATGCTGAATTTTGCATGTAGTAAGGATAAATATTTCCACTCATACCAAGTGCTTCGATAGTAAAATTAGATCCATGACGCGTAGTATTAGTTAAAACAATAATAATATTGTCCATAACAATATCAGGTAGATTTCCGCGTAGTCGTACTAAGACGTTTAGAAGATTAACTGTCAATCGAGCCACTGCACCGTTGACAACAATAATAACTGCTGTAAGATCTCCTAAATTTTCTGCTGATTCGACAATCTTCATAATATTTTTATCATCTTGGTCTGCACCTCGCGTATCAGACAAACCAGGTGTGTCAATAAAGAGATACTGTTTCGATTCTGTAGAAAACATGTATTGATTGCAATCATCAGTCTTCGATAGAGTATTGTTTTGTATGTCTTGCTCACTGTGAGCAAATTGCTCAGTAGATTTCGGGTGAAATTTGTTTGGTATAGCTATTTTGATGTTTTGCAAACTTCCATTTCGAAAATAATTTGTCAAATAGTTAATAAACGTAGACTTTCCAGAGCCAGTTTCACCAATAACGAGGATCTTTGCTAAATCACTCAGATCAAGACTCTCTTTTTGTTGGTTATTGAATGATGCAGTTGAATCATGATCTTGTTGATTTCCAGCCACCAATTTCTGGAGTTTGTGACCTGCTTTACGAACGTATTCCATTTTGAAAACTAAAATTCGTGAGATAATCAATATTTAAGATGATGACGTTAAGAACTAATATTTTTTTTAAAGAAAAAGACATTTGTTCGGATTCTGATTATTATCTATGTCGATGTGAAGCTAGCACGACGAAACGATAATTCATACAAAACTTTTTTCAGAAGTATTGCCGGTCTATGCAAACTAGTCCATTTGATTCAGAATTTAATTCTGCGTCGAATGATGATACCTTTATCTATCGGACATACTTTGCAAAAAATTTATGCCTATACAATCCTATTCTTCTTATTTCTAGGAGAAAAAATCTATATAAAATTTTTCTGAAGCATGTCCGGTGGATAAAAGTATCATTATTCGACGCAGAATTGAATTCTGGATCGAATGCACTAGTTTGAATAGATCAGCAATATTCCTGAAAAAACGTTATACGTAAATTTCTGTTTTGTCGTGCTAGCTTCACACTGATGTGTATATTCAAGGAGTCATTTTAAAATAGCATACCTTGTTAGATAGACGATATAATAGGCAATTTACTTGATAAATAAGGTATGAATAATGAATATCTAAAATATAGAAAAAAATTTATGAATTCAATAGGAGACGAAAATGATAAAAGATAAAACTAGTGAATCGTATGATTTTAATTAACCCAGTTAAGCGATACATTCAAGAAAAGAAGGCGACAGTTACGATTTTTGTAATGCGGCTAAATTATGAAGTAATAAATTGATTGCTGCCAATCGTAGAAGTTTCACTCTGTTCGTTTTTACAATATTGAATGGATCATGATCGGTCTCTTCGTCTATTTCTTCGCTGATTTTGTCACGAATTAGAATCAATTCTTGCACATCTTTCGAACGAAGGTCAGTGTATTGTTCACATAGTTGAAAAAGCTCGTTGCTTGTCAGTAATCCAACAGATTTACCAAGACAACGGTTGTTGAGCTCCTTTCGAAGTTCTTTACTCTCATTTTGCCGGCTTGCTTGGATCAATTCGTCGAGTGTACACAATTTGAATTGGTCTGGTTTGTTCTCAACGTTTGTATTCGATGAGGTTATCGATAACATTTGTCTTTGATCAGACGTTTGATTAACACATGATACTAACTGATTGTTTACGCGTTCTTCTGTATCAACATCCATTTCTTTGATTTCATTATCATATGTGACCTTTGGCGAACTTGTTTCATCACTGTTCTGCTGCGAATATAATCCGGCTGACTCTCTTATAGTTATTTTTGGTGGAGCATTGATCGTATCGCTTGATTTATCTGAAGTAGGTGATGCAACTGCGTCTGTTATTGGCTTTTCATGTTGATTGTAATTCATCGACGAGTTTCGCTGAAAATTATTCCATAATTCTTCAAGACTGGTAATAAACAAGTTAGCCTTGTCAATAGTAGATTTTGATTGAAGACCACTAATATCTCTCTTAACATCGGCAATAAAATCGGAAAGTTCAGATGTCACATTAAAACCACTACAATTAGCTTGCAAGTTAATAATAGTTTCTTCAATTTTGTTGTATTGTTTTTGAAGTTCATTTTCGATCATTTGTTTAGCTTCGTTTATATCCTTGCATTTCGTATAAGCATTTGATCTTCCTTTCTCTGCTTCACGATAACGTTTTTCAATGCTAATAACCACCTCTTCAACTGTTGACTCTTCAGCAACAACTATCCATCGATCATGATAATGATCCTTGGCTTTGCAACGGTTAGGACATACATTACATACACCTGTTTCCATTGCAAGACAATGATAAAATTTTTTATTTCCTACAGCTGGCATCTCATCCAATTGACATTTTTCATGACACACCATATTGCATTTGCTGCACGTGGTATTATAATAAGGAGTTTCATATCGAATGAATTGTCGTATTTTGCGACGTTGTAAATAATTTCGAAATTTGTCCATATTGGCAGCATGAATATCTGCTGTTAATGAGATACTAGCTAGTTCATCTTCTAACCGTTGTAAATCCATGAATGCTAATCGTGCATGATGAAGTTCACGCTTGAGTACGTTTCGATCGTCGGTCATACGTTTGAAAATGCTGGTTGATTGAGAGTCAAGTTTGCAAAGTTCTTGAATTATCGAATTTATTATTTTCATCGATGATCTGAACTCATTTTCGAATCGTTCTTGTGTTTTGCGAGGCCAACGCTTAGGATCTGAACTAAATGCTGAATTTTGCATACAGAATACAGGACATTTATTAGCGAGCCCTATAACATTGGGTTGAAAATTGACAGTGTAGTTATAACAATTTGTTAATATAATCAGCATGTTAGAATAAAGAGAATCTGGTAAACGTTCTTTCATTGAATTCAATACATGAGTAATATTGGAATTAAATCGTGTCGTAGCACCATTTAAGACCAAAATAAATGAATCAATTTGAGAAAATTTTTCAATATAATTGAAGATATTGTCTAAGTTACGAATATCTTGAAGAACACCAGTTGTATCACCGATACCTGGTGTATCGATAAAATGAAAGCTCACTGTTTCTAATTGAAACGTATAACAATTACATATGCTTGTTTGACTTTCAGTTACATTCTTGACAGAATGTTCACTATGAGAAAATTTCATATTGGCATCATGAAAACGAGTTGGAATCGCAATTTTCAGATTATCAAGTTCTCCTCTATGAAAATAATTCGCGAGGTAATTGATGAAGGTACTTTTTCCTATATTGAAAAGTAAAAAACTACATAATAGTCATAAAATGATTTTGGTATGTTATTTACCACTGCCGGTTTCACCAAAAAGAACCACATATTTTTCAATACTCATAATTTTAATATTTATCTACAACAAATCATAGTTATAATAACGTTTCTGTTTTTTAAATTGTTTTCTTTTCAAGTTTAACATTGAAAACTGAATCTAACTCTTAACTTAATTAATCAATTTTGTTTCAAAGAAGAAAAAGCGAAACCATAGTGGCACGTAGACCCACTACACTCGCACATAACTCTGAGACTAGATAAAGTAAGACTTTATTACCCAGACAGACAAGCTACTGTACAACTCTCGTATTTCAGGAAAAAACGCGTATTATGCGCGTAAATTTTTTAATAAAAATAAATTTGTGAAAAATGTGGAAGTTTATTTTGTTACAATCTAAACGCGTTTTTTCTTGAAATACGAGACTTTTGTCGTTTTTGTCACGAAAAAATCGTGTTAAAATTCTAAAGAAAATAAATTCATAAGAAGCGCACATTTTCAACCGCCCAGGTCAACCAATCCGAGGTCGGATCTTATCGGGTCGTAGAGGATCTGATGATCCAACAAAGTCCTACCGGATTTCTGGTGACGGAAATTGATCGGATTCCGTCAGACAAAGATGCAAAATTGATGAAATGTTACAAATTTAACGAGAAGTCTTTTTAAGCTATTCTATAGGGTACCCTATTTAGCGTGTTGGATCTTAACATCGGGTTCTACATGTATTCCGATAAGATCCGATCGTCAGAATCCGATCAATTTCCGTCACCAGATTTCCAATGAAATCCTACAGGAACCTGTCGGATCCGATATAATCCGACTTGGATCCGACTCTCGGATTGATCGACCTGAACGTTTGTATGCGTTACTTTACTGTAGCTTGTCTGGCAAGGTTGTGTTTGAATCTTTTTACCTGCATAATAAAATCAGTTATTCGATCTCAATAAAACTAATACTATACTTTTTATTTGTTTCTAAAATATTTTGCATTGTGTTTATAGTATAAATACAATAGATCTAATGTAATAAACAGAAAGCACTAATTCAATCTATCTAAATAGCTGTACTGAAATAGACAAAAGAGATAAAACAATATTAGCAGTGACTGAATTCCTTGAGACCCGTCATCCATACGGAATTCACCGAATTCGGACTAGCCTCTACTGTGTTGAGAAGTACCGTAAACTCAGTAGTTTATTAGTACATTCTGTATATTGGTTCTATAAATGTTAACTTATGATAGTTGATTGGGGCTTGTCCGATTCTCATTTTTGATGAAAATCATTTCATTTTATACAGTGGCGCAATCAAGGGGGAGGCAAATGGGCAATTGCCCATTTCATTTAGAA
>ERZ778027.2602-NODE-2602-length-21621-cov-12.992442_pt1 | contig 21621 bp, 17 predicted proteins | sample MGYA00375757_ERZ778027 | MGnify/ENA primary metagenome ERZ778027 (study PRJEB29350, sample SAMN05389817) | bioreactor metagenome | isolation source: Ammonium sulfate bioreactor | place: South Africa: University of Cape Town | collected 2014-02-18 ...
CCGCCGCCATCGAGGCGGGATTGGCCTTATAGCTCTCGTCGATCAATGTCGCTTCGCCGTTCGGCTCGGGCAGGACATGGCGTACGCCGCGTCCCGCAGCCGGCTGCGCCTGCGACAGCGCAAGACCCGCCAGCGCGAGGTCCGCGCCGGCCAGCAACGACGCCGCCAGCACCGCCAGCGAGTTCATCGCCATATGGCGGCCGGGCATGGCGAGCTTGTAGGTCAGTTCATGACCAAAAATCCCGGCATGCACGGCCGAACATGCCGGATGCAGCGCCACGTCGAGCAGGCGCGCGTCGGCCTTCTCCTCCGCGCCGAACGAAACGATCCTCGCGATGCCGAGTTTCTCGGCGCACTGCCGCAGCCGCGCGAACTGCGCGTTGTCGCGGTTCAGCACGACGGCGCCGCCCGGCTCGACGCCTTCGAAAATCTCCGCCTTGGCGTCGGCGATCGCCTCGACGCCGGAGAAAAATTCCAGATGCACCGGCTCGACCGTGGTGATAACAGCGATATGCGGCCGCACCATCTTCACCAGCGGCGCGATTTCGCCGGCGTGATTCATCCCGATCTCGAAGATCGCGAAACGTGCGTCCGCCGGGCAGCGCGCCAGCGTCAGCGGTACGCCCCAGTGGTTGTTGAACGAGGCCACCGAGGCGTGGGTCTTGCCCTGCGCGGCCAGCACGCTCCGTAACGCTTCCTTGGTCGAGGTCTTGCCGACCGAGCCCGTCACTGCGATCACCTGCGCTGAAAGCCGCGCGCGCGAGGCCCGCGCCAGATCGCACAATGCGGCAAGCACATCCTCGACGATCAGCAAAGGTGCATCGGCAGCGAAATTGTCGCGCTGCGCGGCTTCGACGACGGCCAGCGCTGCGCCCGCCTTCAAGGCCGCATCGACGAAGGCATGGCCGTCATGCACGTCACCCTTGATCGCGAAATAGGCTTCTCCCGGGGTAATGGTGCGGCTGTCGATGGAGACGCCGGTGATGGCCGCGGGCAACGCCCCTCGACGTTCGGCGCGCATCGCTGCGGCCATCGCGTCCAGGGTCCACAACGGCTGCGTGCTCATGCCACTCTCGCTGCCAACGCCGCCGCCGCCGCCTCGTGATCGCTGAACGGCAGCACCCGGTCGCCGACGATCTGTCCGGTCTCGTGGCCCTTGCCGGCGATCAGCAGCGCGTCTCCGGGCTGCAGGTCCGCGATAGCGGTCTGGATCGCCTCGGCGCGATCGCCGATCTCGCGCGCGTCGCGCGCGGCCGCAAGGATCGCGGCGCGGATCGCGGCGGGATCTTCGCTGCGCGGATTGTCGTCGGTGACGATGACCGCATCAGCATTGTTGACGGCGATCTCGCCCATCAGCGGACGTTTACCCGCGTCACGGTCACCGCCCGCACCGAACACCACCACGAGCCGCCGCCTGGCATACGGCCGCAGCGCCTGCAGTGCCTTCGCCAGCGCATCCGGCTTGTGAGCGTAATCGACGAAGACCGGCGCACCGTTGCGCTCGCCAACCAGTTCAAGCCGCCCCTTGGCGCCCTCGAGATGCTCGAGCGCAGCGAACACCTGATCGGCATCGCCGCCGGTGCCGATGACGAGACCCGCCGACACCAGCGCGTTCTCGATCTGGAATTCGCCGACCAGCGGCAGATGTATGATGCGCTCGCATCCCGCGTGTTCGAGAGTCACCCGTTGCGCAAAGCCATCAATGACCGCGTCAACCAGGCGAATGCCGAGGTGCGCGCCGTCGCCACGGCGACCGACCCGCATCACCTGCAGGTTACGCGCGACGGCGGCTTCGATCACCGTTCCCGAGCAATCGTGATCGGCGGAAATCACGGCGACGCCGTCCGGCTCAACCAGTTCGCGGAACAGCCGCAGTTTCGTCTCGAGATAGTGCGCGACGGTCGGATGATAATCCATATGGTCGCGCGAGAGATTGGTGAAGCCTGCGGCGCGCACACGCACGCCGTCGAGGCGATGTTGGTCGAGCCCATGAGAGGACGCTTCCAGCGCGAGATGCGTCACGCCCTCGCCCGCAAGCTGATCGAGTTCGCGATGCAGCGCAATCGGATCGGGCGTCGTCACCGAGCCGTAGACGTTGCGCGAGGGCGAGACCACACCGATGGTGCCGATGCTCGCGGACGGATGACCGAGCCGCTGCCATATCTGCCGCGTGAAGGCTGCGACCGATGTCTTGCCACTGGTTCCGGTGACGGCCGCGATCGTCCCCGGCTGCCGCGGAAAAAATTTCGCCGCCGCCAGCGCCAGCGCACGGCGCGGATTCGACGTCGTGATGAACGGAACGCGGCCGCCCGCTGGCGCGTGTTCACCGGCAACCGCGACGGCACCGGCCGCGACCGCGGCATCGACGAACCGCGCGCCATCGGTCGTCGTTCCGGCAAGCGCAAAAAACAGATCGCCCGGCTTGACCTCGCGGCTGTCCGCGGCAAGGCCCGTGACGGCAAGCTCGCCGGTCCGCGCGTCCATGCCGGCATCGTCGCCGAAAAGCTCGCGAAGTTTCATGCTCTCCTGGTCCCGGCTGCGCCGCTGACCCCGCGTTTACTGCGTCGCTCGGGATGCCGCAAGAATAAGGCGGTCGGACGGCGGCAGATCGAACCGCGGCTGCACGCCGAGAAGCGGCGCAATGCGCGCGATCACCTTGCCGCCGGTCGGCACCGCGTTCCAGCCCGAGGTGATGAAACCGAATGTCTCCTTGAGCGGCTGCGGCTCGTCCAGCATCACCAGAAGCTGGTACTGGGGGTTGTCCGCCGGCAGGATCGCAGTGAAGGCGTTGAGCACGCGCTTCTTGGCATAGCGGCCGTTGATGACCTTCTCGGCGGTGCCGGTCTTGCCGCCGACATAATAGCCCTTGACGTCGGCCTTCTTTGCGGTGCCGACCTCGGCGTTCAGCCGCAGCAGGAAGCGCATCTTGTCGCTGGTTTCCTTTTTGATGACCCGCTTGGCGAGTTTCATCGCATCCACTTCCGATCGCTTCAGGAAGGTCGGCGGAATGAGGTAGCCGCCGTTGACCAGCGCGTCGATTCCCATCACGGCTTGCAACGGCGCCACCGCGATGCCGTGGCCGAAGGCGATGGTGACGGTGTTCAATTCGCCCCACTTGCGCGGCAGGATCGGCGAAGCGCTTTCCGGCAGTTCGGTGCGCAGGCGTTCCATCTGCCCCATCTTGCGCAGGAAGGCCTTGTGCGCCTCGACGCCTTGCGCAAGCGCGATCCGCGCCGCGCCGATGTTGGACGAATAGGTGAACACTTCTTTCATGTTGATGAAGCGACCGAGCCGATGGTCGTCATGGATCGTGAAGCGGCCGAAATGCAGCGGCGCGCGCGCGTCCCACATCGAATTCAGATCGTATTTGCCGGAATCGAGCGCCATCGCCAGCGTGAAGGCCTTGAAGGTCGAACCCATTTCGTACACGCCTGTGGTCAGACGGTTGATGCGATCGGGATCGTGGGCCTCCTTCGGGTTGTTCGGGTCGAAGTCCGGCAGCGAGACCATCGCGACGATCTCGCCGGTCCGCACATTGGAGACGAGGCCCGAGGCCGCCTTGGCGTGATAGTGCTCCTTGGCCTTGAGCAGTTCGTCGCGCAGCGCGTGCTCGACGCGCAGGTCGATCGACAGTTCCACCGGTTTCTGCAGGCGGTCGGTGGCGAAACCGGCGCGATGCAGATCGGCGAGCCCGTTGGTGTCGAGCCACTTCTCCATGCCTGCGATGCCCTGGTTGTCGATGTTGACCAGGCCGATCAGATGCGCGACCTCGCTGCCGCTCGGATAGACGCGCTTGTTCTCGCGCAGGAAGCCGATGCCCGGAATGCCGAGGTTGTGGATTTCCTTCTGCTGCAACGGGGTGATCTCGCGCTTCAGCCAGACGAAGCCCTTGCGGGTGCCGAGGCGCTGACGGACTTCGGCGGTCTCAAGGTCGGGAAGCGTCGCCGTCAGCAGCTCGACCGCCTCGTCGCGATCGATGATGCGGCGCGGCTCTCCGAACAGGCTCGGCGCCTTGACGTCGGTGGCGAGAATCTGGCCGTTGCGATCGACGATATCGGGCCGAGCGGTGGCGATCGCATCCTGCGACGCCGTGCGGTGTCCTCCCCGATCATCCGGGAATGCCGCAAACATCACAAGACGGGCCGCGATCACCGAATAGATCAGGCCGAATACAATAATGACGAGACCTACGCGCACCCGCGCCTTGGCGGCGCGATCGACGTTACGCCCGTAGAGCAGGCTGCGGATCGTGCTCTGGCTCCACGCCACCGACAGCGTGCGGCTGACGCGGCCGCGCATGTTCCAGCCGGTCATCGTGGGCCCTCCGACGCGGGAAGCGAGCCGGTGATGACATCGGGATCGACGATCTCGATCATGGCGCCGATCGGGTCGGACGTCCCGGGCGGCACCAGGCTCGGCGGCCGCTCCGGCAGGTTCTTCAGAGAATCGAATTGCGTGGCTTCAATGGGCTTCAGTTTCAGGTGCCGCTCGGCCAGAATCTGCAACCGTCTCGGCGCATCGAGCCTGGCCCATTCCGAACGCAAGGCCGCGATCGCCTCGCGCTGCTCGCGCACCTGCGCCTGAAGCCGCAGCACGCGCTCGGTGCGGGCCGTGGAATCCATCTTGATGCGGTAGACATACGACGCCGCATAGACCAGCGCGCAGACGACGAGGAAATGGATGATCCGCATCGATCAGCCTCCCCGCATCACGTTTGCGAGCGAAGGCCAGTCCGGCTGCGCGTCGGCGTCGAGCGCGGGCGCAGCGGTGCGTTCGGCGGCGCGCAGCTTGGCGGACCGCGCCCGCGGGTTGGCGCGCACCTCGTCCTCCCCCGCCGTCACCGGGCGGCGCGTCAGAATGGCAAAGCTCGGCGCGGCCCGTTCGATCTCGGGCCGGTGACGCGAACCGCCGCCCGCCTTGCCACGCATGGCGAAGAAGTTCTTGACGATGCGGTCTTCCAGCGAATGAAAGGACACCACCGCGAGCCGGCCGCCAGGCTTGAGCACGCGCTCCGCCGCCGCCAGCGCGGCAATCAGCTCGTCAAGCTCCTCGTTGACGAAGATCCGCAACGCCTGGAACGTCCGCGTCGCCGGATGAATCTCGTGCGGCTTGGCGCGGACCACCTTCGAGACGATATCGGCCAGCGCCCGCGTGGTCGCGATCGGGGCGTCGCGCCGTGCGGCAACGATGGCGCGCGCCACCGCGCGCGAGCGCCGTTCCTCGCCGAAGACATAGATGAGGTTGGCAAGATCGGTCTCGGAGGCGCGCGCCACCACGTCGGCCGCGGTCGGCCCATGCCCGCTCATGCGCATGTCGAGCGGACCGTCGAGACGAAACGAGAAGCCGCGACCGGCTTCGTCGAGTTGCATCGAGGACACCCCGACATCCATGACGATGCCGTCGACGGCGTCGGCGCCCTCCGCGGCGCAGATCGCGGCAAGATTGGAAAAGCGGTCCTCGACCAGCGTCAGCCTGCCGCCGGACTCCTCAACCAGACCGAAGCCGCCGGCAATCGCGGTGCGGTCGCGGTCGATCCCGATCACGCGGGTATCGGCCGTGGCAAGGATGGCGCGGGAATAGCCCCCGCCCCCGAAGGTCGCATCGATGTAGACGCCACCCGCGCGCGGCGCGAGCATGGCAACGGCCTCGCGACCGAGCACGGGCACATGACGAACCGGCGCAACCATCATGGTGCCGCCCCCGCCTGCAGATGCATTGCTCTCGACACGCGCGCGCCCATTCCGCCCCGAATGTCCGAAAACCAACCGACCGCCCCGGTCCTCCGGGCCCATCGCCATAGCGGGTCCAGCCGGCTTGGCCCCCACCAGTTCCCGCGCCAGGAGACAGACTGACAAACCCGGGCTTCCGCATGGAATTTGAGGGGCTGCCATGGAGATTTCGAGCGCAAATGGGGCCTCGGCCGCTCCGAAACCGGCTCGGCACTTCATCACTCAGTAACGGCCGTTAGCGTTAAGAAAGAGTTGATGGTTTCGCCGGAAAGCGAGTTGTTTCGCCGCGATGCGGCCGCGCCTGACGCGCGCCCCCCAAAGCCGGGGAAAAGATGAAAGGCGGTCAGGCTTCGATTGCCTGCCGGACCGCGCGTCCGGATAGTGATCTCACTTGAGTCGTCGAAAACGTGAGTCGTCGAAAACGGACCGCGCGTTACACGCCGCGCGCCGTTCGTCTATCTGTTTTGGGTTGTTGCATGCTATCAGGTTCGTTCGTATCCGCTTATTCCGACCCAAGACGGCGACTCCCTCTCCCGATCCCCAAGGCCATCGCTGGAATGCCGACCTTCATCCCGGATTCATCGGTCGTCTCCGACACCGTGCCCTCCATGAACTTCGGCGACCGGGCCAAAGGGCGGCAACCGGACATGATCGTGCTGCACTACACCGGGATGCCCGATGTCGAAGGCGCGCTGGCGCGGCTGTGCACCTCCGGCACCGACGTGTCCGCGCATTATGTCGTACTCGAGGACGGTCGTGTTGTGCAGTGCGTCCAGGAGGCCAAGCGGGCCTGGCACGCCGGCATCGCCTCATGGGCCGGCGAGGAAGACATCAACTCCTGTTCGATCGGTATCGAAATCGTCAATCGCGGCCATGACTGGGGCTATCCGGATTTCCCGCTGCGGCAGATCGCCGCCGTCATCGCGCTGTGCCGCGGCATCATACTTCGGCGCGACATTCCGCCCCATCGCGTCGTCGGGCATTCCGACGTCGCGCCTGCACGCAAAAAGGACCCCGGCGAGAAATTCCCATGGCATTCGCTGGCGGATTCCGGCGTCGGGCACTGGGTCCGGCCGGTGCCGATTGTACCGGGAGAGATACTGAAGACCGGCAGCGAGGGCGACGATGTCCGCGCGCTCCAGCAATCGCTGGCGCAATACGGCTACGGCATCAAGGCCAGCGGAACATTCGACAAAACGACCGCGGAAGTGGTCACGGCCTTTCAGCGTCACTTCCGTCCGGAGCGTGTCGACGGTGTGGCCGATCAATCGACACTGAAGACGTTGCAAATTTTGCTCGAAAACATGCCGGCCCAGGCCAGCGCGCCGTCACGCCGGAGCGGATGAGGACGGCGGCGTAGCGATTTTTCGCCCGCCTCCTTGGATCGGACGATAACCTGGAGGCCGACAATCCACCTTCCTGTGCAACCACCTGCCCTGTGGAACTTTCCGCGCCCTCGTTGCGTTATCGCGCGCACATGCCGGGTGACAACCGGCCGTGACGGGGATGATGGACGTAGCCTATTTTGCCGGTTTCAGGCTACGGCACCAACGCATCGGCACGCGTTTTGTCTAACCCGTTCCCGGCGTGTGGCATGACGAACTGGTGTTTTCAAACGAAATCGTTTTTGGGCGTCCTCATTCCGGCAAATCGAGAACGAATTCGGGCAGATCAAGGCCGGAGTCGGCAAAGAATGACATAATCGCGGTCTTTGACCAATATTGCTCGATCAGCAATCTGGCGAAGCGTTCTTTCTCCCGCGCAAACCTCGCCATCAGAGTATCGATGCTGTCCGGTTTCTTGCCAAACAGCTCGGCGTTCCATGGTTGCTCGTTGAAAAAGTCCTCTTCAAGCACCGTTCGTTCCGAAACCTGGTCGTCCGCCTCGCCACGCCGCGCGCGCACGGCTTCCGACACGTCCGTGATCAGGGCGAAAAGCCGCGCCTGTTCGATGAGCAGATCCTGGGTCGGAAAAACGTTCTCCACCAGCAGGCCCGGAACGAAGTCGCGCGCCAAAGCGGTCGCAAGCTGCATCCAGGCATCCTCGGGCGATCGCGCGGCGATTTTGTAGAAGTCGAACAGCGCCATCCACCGGCCACGCAATTCCTCGACCTGGGAGTCGTACCATCGCGACCAGACCGAGTGCTCGCCGACCGGCCCGCCTGCTTTTCTGGCCGCGTCGATCCGCGCCAGCAATCCCAGGTCGACCCGCATGGGATCGCTCAACCGTTCGGGAAGATCAGGCGCGCGGTACTCCTCAAGATCGTGAACAAATTCAGTCGCATCGGCGTCCGGATAGGACGTTTTGTGTTTTCCGCTTCCTGTCTTCTGCGTCACGCAACGACTCCCCGATAGGGCGATCCAGCAATCAACTTCGTAGCCGCGCCAGTGAAATCGAGGCTTGCATACGGGGTGCGACCATTTGACCACGGAACAAACATGCAGGGACCGTTTTCTCCTTCGCTACCATGGAGGAGGACTAAAAATGGACTGGAATCGGATTGAAGAAAACTGGGATCAGGTCAAGTACAAGGTCAGAGATCAGTGGGGCAAGTTCACTTTCGACGACCTTTGGGAGATCGCCGGCAACAAGGAGCAGCTCGAGAAAAAGCTGCAGCAGCGTTACGGGTGGGGAACAGACTTCGTAAAAAAGGAAGTCGACAACTGGTATTCGACGAAGGCTCTGACCTGGCCTGACAAGTTGAACGAACCGCCCCGCTGGATGGGGTACTGAGCATCTTTCGGCTAAGTGGAACTCCATGAGCCGGACAATGCTCTTGAGCGATGACCAGCGCGTATTCCGATCACAATCGGCTTTTGATATGCGCTGATGGCGGTTCGGCCGCGTTTTCGTGAATGTGACGCCGCCGCCCGGAAATGTAGGCAGCAGGCAGCCAGGTGCAGCGGATGCACTGCTGTATTATCTCCGGCGGCGATCGACGACAGCACGCGCCGAAGGAATTGACCGACGGTACGCCGGGGATCTGGTAGCCCCCGGCGTACCCGAGGAGTTGCCGCTCCGCGGCCATTTATAGAGCGGCTTGTTTGCCGCGCTCGCCGAAACGAGCGCGCGTCACGGTCCGTCATTCAGCCGCAGCCGAGGCCGCTTCGGTTGTTGGTGCGGCAACAGATCGCACCGCTCTTCTCCCCCTGTGATCCGCCTCCCGCAAGATTCCGAGGTCTGCCCGGCCGTGTAATTCCTCGGCGTCAGTTCGCGCTCCTGCCCAAGTCAGAACAGCCAACCTCGTGAAAAATCCGGAGGTTACGTCTGACCTGGGAAAACGCGCGTTCCGTGCAGAATGGTCGTTCGCAGCTTGATAACGCAGCCAATCAGCAGGCGCGGGCTCAAGCCGGAGAGAGCGAAAAATAAATTGAATGGCGATATACGATATGTTATCAAACGTTATGTACTTGATAAATCCGTTATGACGAATAATAACGACGGCATAATTTGATCCGCGGGTCGACGGAGCGAACAAGCAAGTCGATTGTCGCTGAAAAGAGAGATGATGGTGCGGCGTCATTAAGAAAGTAATTTGAATAGCTTAGCGTAATTCCTAGGATATCCCCGAAACCTTCGATGAAGAAGCGAGGCGTTCCCGTGTTGTCACGGGACGTCAGATGATCTCGCCCGCATAATGGAAACAGACGAGGTAATATACCAGCGCACCATATATCAAATGTTATATTATTTTTGACGTTTCACAATCCGAATTAATGTAAATGTTATTGTTGGAGCCTGTCGTGGCCAAGCCGTTGCCTGCCGCCGATCCTGGTAAAACTCGCCGCGAGGACAGGCCGCTTGTCGGCTGGTCCCGAGACGAGCATCGCAGTCAGAAACTGCAGGATAACGCTTTGGCCGCCGCCGCCGGCATGTCGATCGAGGCTGACGCGTTCAACGTCCTCATTCTCAACTACACCATGAAATGCAGCCTGGCCTGCGACTTCTGCTGCTATGGCTGCACGCCAAAGCGCACCGAAACGATGTCGCTGCCGTTCGCTCTTGATCTCGTCGATCAGGCGGCTTCCCTCGGAGTGTTTGCCCAGGGCGGTTTCACCGGCGGCGAACCCTTGCTGTTTCTACCTGAGATCAAACAGATTGCCGCGCGCATGCATTCCCACGGCATGAAGTTTTCCATGATCTCCGCCTGCGACTGGGCCAAAACCGACGAGGCGGCGAGCGCCACCGTCAATCCGTTGGCCGATCTTGGCATGGAGGTTCTCAGCATCAGCTATGACCCGACCCATGGCAAATGGGTGCCGCAGGACAATGTCCGGCGAGTGATCGCGGCTTGCGCACGCAAGGGTGTGAATGTCGTTATCGCCGCCAGCTTCTATTCTGCAGAGGAAAAGCTGCAACACGTTTTCCCTGACCTTGTCGGCGATCCCAATGTCGAATTGGTCAACCGCCTGGTGCTGCCGACCGGCAATGCCCGCAATCGCGGCCTGTCGCCCCAGAGCTACCAGGTGGAACTGCAACACGAGGCATACGCCTGCTACAAGCGCATTTATCACGACTTGACGGTGTTCTGGGATGGCGAGGTCTATCCTTGCTGCTCGGTGTTCAACCGGGCGACACCGGGATTGTCGCTGGGCAATCTCTATGAACGGACACTGGCCCAGGTTTGGGACCGGCTCGAAGGCTCGTTGATGTTCCGCTGCATGAAGCGGCAGGGCTTCAGCGCGCTGTATGACACCGTGCGCCGTCGCGATCCTTCGCTGGCCGCTCGGCTCCCGGACCCCGGCGAGGCCTTGGGTCCTTGTGAACTTTGCCACCGCGTCTTCAAAGATGAGGCGCTGGCCGCCGACATTGCGTCCGTCTTTACGGCGGTGGAGAGGGATCGCATCCGCGCCATCCTCGCCAGCGCGCGCAACGTCTCGGACGAGGTCAAGATCAGACGGATGCTGGAAGAGGCAATCGCCTGAGGAAGGTCACTACCAACGGAAGGAACTGACGAAGATGGCTACGCTCGAAGATCTCGAAACCACCCTGCTCTCCAATCCTGCGGCCCGCGCGCGTTTTCTTGCCGACACGCTCGAACTATTTGAAAAAAATGGCGTCGATGTAAACACCGCCTTTTCGGGCGCGGCCGCCGATTCCTTTGATCTAACCGACGGTGCCCGCTTCCTGGGCGGTCTCGCGGCATCCTCGGTGGTTATTACGCGTTCCAGCACCGGCCGCGGCGTCGGCGATCTCGGCGGCAATCCAGCGGCGTCAACCCTGGTCATCACCCGCTCCAGCACCGGCCGCGGTGTCGGTGACCTCGGCGCCAACCCGGCGGCGTCCACCCTGGTTATCACCCGCTCCAGCACTGGCCGCGGCGTCGGCGATCTCGGTACCGTGGCATCGACCGTGGTCATCACGCGCTCGAGCACTGGCCGCCTTGCCAATATTGCCAATCAGCTCAAGCAGGTTGCTCAGGCGCTCGAAAGCGAGAGCCTCGAACTCAACGCCCAGGAAGAGGCTCTGCGTAACGCCGGCAGCTGAGATGCGATCGCCCCAAAAAATTGCTGCGCGCCCCGGCACTCTCGAAATCAGCCCCGCCGGGGCGCCAGCGTCCTTGGATGCCCTGCGCCCCATCGAAGGCAGACCTTTCGTGTGGCACACCGTCGGCGCGACGACCCCGACACAGAAAATGACCCTCCGCGCCATCGTGGGGCGGGTGGCGCCGCTTGAGGCGATGATCGAGGCTAACAATCTGCGTCCGGTCTCATTCCTGACTCAGGCCATCCGCTCTGCCCGCGCTGTCGCCCAGATCGTCGTGCCGCAGTTGGGGCTCGGAACCGGCTTCATGATCGCGGACGACTGCCTGATGACCAATAACCACGTCCTGCCAACCGCCGCCGTCGCAGGCAATGCTCAAGCGCGCTTCAACTATGAGATCGACGCTGACGGCAAGTTGTCGGAAGGAGTCTATTTCCGGCTACGGCCGGACCTCTTCTTCACCACCAACGAAAAGCTCGATTACTCCATTGTGGCGGTCGAGGGCAGTCCCGGCCTGCGCTTTGGCAGCATCGCGCTGGAGCGGGTGCCCCTCGGTCCAAACCAAGGCGTCAATATCGTCCAGCATCCTGCTGGCGGTCCTAAGCAGGTCGCCCTGGTTGATAATGAGCTGGTCTATTGCGACGAGGTGTTGGCACAATATCTGACTGATACTTTGCCTGGCTCGTCCGGTTCACCGGTGTTCGACGACAATTGGCGTTTGGTGGCGTTACACAATAGCGGAGGCTGGATTCCAGAGCCCGGCACCCAGTCGACACATTTCCGCAACCAAGGAATTCTCGTGCGCGCCATCCTGGACGATCTCGTGCGTCAGGGTTTTGCGGCTGGGCATTAACAGCGCTCTTGCCGCGACTCCCGCGCCTTACGTCGGCTCCTGCGCACCCAATTCTGTCCAGGGAATTTGCCGGTCCACACATGAAGTCATAACGGCAAACACAGGGGGAATCCGCGACACCAAACCCAGTTCTCGAAGAAACCTAAACCAGAAATAATTCGCCAAGGTTCGGCGAACGGGTTGCTTCTGGTATTCAACGCCACGGAAAACATAAAAGATTCGATCGTTCGTTGCGCTTGCTCTGCGTACAAGTTCCGCCTCGTGTCCAAGTGGAGAGACTCGTGCGATTCGCAGATGGCAAGTTTCGTTCCGCCCTTCGATAACGGGCATGTCCTCTAGGCTCTCACTGGTTGAGTGGACATCAAACTTCTGGTCTTTCAGGAACTTGATGACTGCACTCTGTATCTCCCCCAGATTTTCAGGCCGGAGAGTTACCTTCCAACCGATCGTCGGTATCAGCACCAATACAATGAACCACCTAAGTGCGGAGGACTGTATCATGCCGGACGCCTGCGAGACTGATCGATAAAACCAAACCCAACATAACTATACTTAACAAACTTTCGGATATGGAACCATGGAGCATCGTATAGAACGAGGCGTTGACACCCATGAGGCTGATGCGAAGCACATTTACAGCGACAACGGAGAAGCAAGCCAACAGGCACCAGAATATATCCCGGGAACTCCACTTATGCCGCGCGAACTGACTGACCGTCACCCAACAGAGCAGCGCCAGCGACACATTGGCAAGGGAGGAGCATGCAGGAAAGATAGCAAGTGAGCCGGAATGATCGGCAAATTCGACGAGATTTCCGGTCCGATGTGTGCCGAGCATCCACGCAACGAGAGTGGCGTCTATCTCCAATACAAACCTGGCAAACAGATTAAAGATAAGTCGACTCCACAACATGGGCACGGTGACAGCTAGAAGAACAATGGCCCCCCGACGAAGTGAATCGCCCGGCTGTCCGAAAATTAAGACGTATAAGCTCAATATCGTCAGTGCGAGCCAACTCGCGGCCCCAACCGGAAGAGCGATCAACAGCAAAACGGGCGCTGACAACACCAGATCGGCCTTTTGGACTTCCCCTTTTCGATCGTCCAAAATCAACGACACGCCGACAAAACATGCAGCCCACACGATAATGCTGACGCCGAACATTTCGATAGCCGCATCGAGCAATCCCTTGGATTGAATCGATTCTGTTATTCGTGCCGTCACCCCGTTGGCACACCCAATGATGTACAGGCTCGCGAATAATTCGCCGCGATTGCCCCCCGACGAATTGATTTTTGCTATGGCCTTTTGCAGCATCGGACAATCAACAATTCAGAGGAAAACCGCTGGCGTTTGGCAGCAACAAGTCCACGTCACGTTTCAATGCGAATGAGCACTTAGCGCACATGCGAACCTGGCTGGAGCATACGATCCCTGATATCTCCATGCGGGACGAAGCGCGACCTCTCACGCGAACTTGATTCGTCCTCTTAACCATCGAAGTTCCGCTGCATCTTTAACTCCCCGAGCGTTCAATTGACGCCGAACCTCTGTATGCAACCGAGTCAGAGATTGAATACTATCCGGAATATAATTAATGATTTTCCAAGTTAAATTTTTTGAGCCGCTCCAAAAATCTCAAATATCTGACATCTAATTCAAACAGCGAGGGTTTCTGCCGTCCAAAAAAAGGGGTTCCGATTTACGATAAACTAGTCGGATTCATATTTGATTTGGACAACCGCTCTTTATTCGAATAGTTTTGAAAAACTACGCATTCTGATCGCCCGTTTGCCTGAGCGCGACTGAAAACCGGGTATGGATAAAAATCCTATGCTACAAAGCAACCCGCCGCAAGCGGACAGAACACGACTGGCATATCAAAATATCGAGGGCATGCAGCCGGCGAACGAGAACAACTTCGAGGATACGATCAATTTTATCAAAGGTCTCGTCCGCCGCCAGTATGCGTTAGTTATATTCACAACTGCTATTTTACTGGCCCTCGGCGCGCTCTACCTGGTTGTTACTCCGCCAACCTATACAGCACACACTCGATTGTTGCTGGGAAACCCAAATATGCCGCTTGTCCAGCAGCAATCGCTTGGGGCGGAACGCGCAATCGATCGAAACCTCATAGAGACACAGCTTCAGATTCTCAGATCGAGAAGCATCATCATTTCGGCCATACAGCAACTTAGGTCTGACAATAATAGCAATCTGAACCAATCAGGCCTCTTCAAGCGAATACGACGGTGGTTAGGGGGAGCATCGAATGACGATGCTACAGGCCAACCGTCGGAAGAAATGATCGAGGCCTTTCAAAAAAGCCTCTCTGCTACGCGCATCGAAGCCAGCAATGTGATCGATATTGGTTTTAGCTGGAGCAACGGGGCCGAAGCCGCCAAAATCGCCAACCTGATCGCAAACGGATACATTGCAGACCAACTCAACGCCAAATTCGAAGCGAACGAGAACGCGCTACTCTGGCTGCAACAACGCCTGAAGGCGTTGGGCGAACAAGCCGATAACGCAGAACGCGCGGTCAATGCCTATAAGTCGCAGCACAATATCGTGACGTCCAGCGAAGGGAAGCCAATTGATGAACAGCAGATTGCGGAGCTGAACAGTCGGCTGGCCGCTGCCCGGGCACAAACGACCGAGGCCACTGTGCGCCTTGATCGATACGAAAGCGTTTTGAAGAAAAACCCCGAAACCTCTGATTCTATCGGGACGATAGATGCCGCTGGATCCGACCTCCTTGTCAGCCCGATCATTACCGCGCTCCGCCAACAATATCTCGATTTGCAACGACGGGAGAATGAATATGCAGCCAAGTTCGGAAAGGATCACTTGGCTGTCGTAAATTTGCGGAATCGGATGCGAGATACCCGCAAATCCATTTTGCAGGAAGTACATCGCCTCACCGAGGCTGTCAGGAACGATCAAGCGATCGCCAAGCAGCGCCAGGAAGAAATTGAAAAGCAATTGGCAGAGGCGGTGGCCCTTTCGCGGTCAACGAATGCCGCCGGAATAACCCTGCGCGAGCTACAGACTAAAGCCAAGGAATATCGCAACCTCTATGACACATTCCTGCAGCGCTACATGGGATCAACCCAGCAGCAGTCCTTTCCGATCTCCGAAGCGCGCGTGATTTATGCGGCGACGCCTCCACTCAAAAAGAGCAAACCAAAAACACTTGTTGTTTTCGCGCTCAGCCTCTTTGGCGGAATTGTTCTTGGCTCGGGTTTGGCATTCCTGAGGGATTTGATGGATCGCGTCTTCCGAACACCGACCCAGTTGGAAGAAACTTTGGGCCTGCCCTGCCTTTCAGTGGTTCCGCTGCTCGATCCGGCCAAATCGCCAAGTTACAACCAGGAAAAAGGCCTCGGGACTTTGTCGAAGGCCTCATCGCTGCACTGGGCGGTAGTGAACATGCCCTTGTCGAGATTTGCGGAATCCATACGGTCCATCAAGCTTGGGATCGATCTGAGCCGCGGTCAAGCTTCCAATAAAGTCATTGGCGTGACTTCTACACAGCCCGACGAAGGCAAGTCCACAATTGCCGCTTGCCTGGCTCAACTCATCGGTCAAAGCGGGAAAAACGTGATCCTCGTCGATTGCGATCTCAGAAACCCGTCCCTGTCGAAGGTACTCGCGCCAAATGCAAAAATCGGCCTCGTCGAAGTCCTTTTTGGAACGCAACCAATCGAGCAGGCTATATGGACGGACACCGAGACGAATTTGGTCTTTTTGCCAGCGGTGAAAAACCGCACCCTCCTTCATAGCAGCGAAATGCTTACCACCGATCCGATGCGCATCCTGGTCGAAAAACTGCGCTCAACTTATGACTATGTCATTATCGACCTTCCGCCGCTGGCGCCCATCGTTGATGCCCGAGCAAGTTCGACATTCGTCGATTGTTTCGTCTACGTCGTGGAATGGGGTCGAACCAAAATCGATGTCGTGAAACATGCGCTCCATTCCGCGCCGAACGTTTATGAGAATGTGATCGGCACAGTGTTAAACAAGACCGACATCAACGGAATGGCCAGCTACGACGGCTCGCGGAGCGATTATTACAATGAAAGTTATTATTCGCATTACGGACCGAGTGACACGCCGTCGTAAAGCTCACCTGAAACTGTTGCAACCACGCCACAGTTTTTGAGTTTCGAGCGCCACAGCTCAATCCCCCCTGTTCTGAATCTCCCTAAAATGCGAGATTTTGTCGAATCTCGATCTGATGTTGGGGGCACCTCTGAGGCTGACAATAAGAAACTATGCGTTGACGTCGGTTCTCCTGGCGCTTCTGGTTAGTGGATGCTCGACCGTCCCCGCCAGCGGTCCGCAAGGCGTTGACGTTGAAAAGCGCTCAGAAGGCGGTGTGCCGGTAAACTTACCGTACGCTACGGTGGATGTTACTCCTCAGGTCGTAAAGGTTTTAGCGGATTATACCCCGAGACTGTCCAAGGCTTTCGCTGACAGGACTCCGCCAAAAGCGTTTCGTTTTGGTGTCGGCGATATCGTCAGCGTGACGATCTTCGAGGCTGCTGCCGGCGGACTTTTTACGTCCGACACGGGAGTTCGCGCAGGTAATTTCGTCACCATTCCCAATCAGGCCGTCGATCAGTCCGGAACGATTACAGTGCCATACGCAGGTCCGGTACCCGCGAAGGGACGTACGCCCGCACAAATCGAATCCTACATCGTCGAGCATCTGAAAGCCCGCGCTCTGGAGCCTCAAGTTATCGTTGCCTTGGCTCAACAGAATACGTCCCTCGTCAGCGTGCTGGGTGATGTTCATTCGGCGGGGCGATTCCCGGCCAATCCCTCCGGTGAACGCATCCTGGACTATGTCGCAAGGGCCGGTGGTCCGATGAATCAAGGATACGACCTTTGGGTGTCGTTAGAGCGCGACAAGCACCGAGCGAGCGTCCCGTTTGGCGCCTTGCTTTACGAACCTGCCAACAACATCTACGTGCTCCCGAACGACGTTATTTATCTTTACAGCCAACCCCAGACCTTCGTTGCATTTGGAGCTGCGGGGCAGCAAGGCCAGTTCAAGTTCGATGCGTGGCGCCTCTCGCTCGCTGAAGCCATCGGGAAGCATCAGGGTTTGAATGATAATCTTGCCGATCCCAGCTTCGTATTCCTCTACCGGGGAGAAACACGGGAAGTCGCCGCCAGGCTCGGGGTTGATTGCAGCCACTTTGAAGGACCAATCATACCTATAGTATATCACCTCAATTTGCGTGATCCTTCGGGATATTTCCTTGCCCAGAACTTCGAGATGCGGAACAAGGATGTTGTCTATACATCCAACGCCTCGTCGGTCGAAACGACCAAGTTCTTGACCTTCCTGCGAACAATTATGGCAACGGCTAACGATCCGATAACCTATGCCACCAATGGCTACATACTGAAGAACACGATTAATGGAGCGGCCACCACCGTGATTACGACACCGACGCCAATCTTGGCACATTAGACCGCTCGCAGATCCAGCCCGTAGCCACCTGTCTTCTGCCTCAGCTGACCCGTGCGGGAAAAACGATGCTTTTTTCGTTCGTCGTTCTGCCGATTGCAGTTGCGTTTTCTGCTGCAGTCGGCCTGGTTCGCACCAACCTGGCCTTGGGTCTCATCTGCGCCTGTCTTGCTGTTGCGTTGATTACCCTGGGAGCCTCCCGGTACGGCAGCTATCTTAGTCGACCACGCCGCTCTCCCATGTCGTTATTTGCGGGTGTCGTTCTGCTTCTTCCGTGTCTGTGGATGCTGTTGCAGGCTATTCCCCTCCCCGGCGACTGGCTCTCCAATAGCGTCTGGTCCAGCGCTTCGAACGCTTTGGGTTCTCCTGTTTCCGGTTCGATTACCGTCGATACTGGCGCGACCCTATTGGCCTTCGTCCAATATTGCGCCGCGCTTTCCACGGCCGGCGTCGTAATGGTGGTGGCGTTCGACAGGCGGATGGCCGAGCTTACGCTCTATTTTCTGACCTTCGTTGCAGTATCCGCAGCCGTACTTCGGATCGTTGACAGCTTGGGGTACCTTGATCTCGCCCAGCACAACGCCACAGGCGATATTTCCGGAACGTCGATTCTGGCAGCGGCAGGTGTCACGCTGGCGAGCGCAACCGAGGTTCGCCTGCGCGAGCGATTGCGCAGCAGACGAAGCGGGCCGGAATCCCGGCAATGGGCGATAGCCGGATTCATCGCCGGAGCCATCGGCTTGGCTATTTGCACATTAGCGCTTCTCATCGAAGCCGATATAATGCTTATCTTTGCTGGCCTTTTTGGCGCGGGAGTTCTGATCGGCATTTTAGTCGTCAGGCAGTGGTCGTTCGGTGCCTGGGGGCGAGCGGGTGTCATCGCAGTCGGCGCAATAACCCTGCTCACTTTCCTCGCGACAGTGCAGCCCGGAAGAGACACGGGTTCTGCAACGACATCATCGTCGCAGAATCAAACCGTCGTAGACCGAATGCTATCGGACGCGCCTGCTCTCGGCTCCGGAGCGGGAACCTTCGAGAGTCTCTTGCCGGTCTACCGGGAGGTTGACCATGCACAATCGGGAAGAGCCGAGGTGGCCGCAGCCCTCATCACGATCGAAATGGGGCGAACATTTCTCTGGATTTTCATCTTGGCGTTGGGCGGCATAGCCACGGCATTTGCTCGAGGGGCAGTAACGCGCGGCCGCGATTACGTCTACGCAAGCGCTGGAGCCGGAGTCGTTGTCGTCGCCTTAATTCTCGTGTTCACCAATGGCGGCGTACTCACCTTGCCGGCATCCATATTCGTCAGCGCCGTTGCCGGACTCGCCTGGAGCCAGAGCCGCAGCACGATTGAAAACGCGGCATTGGCACATTCGCACACTGGAACAGCCGAAGACTTCTATCCAACTGAGAACTCGCCCGAACCACGTATGAAGGTTGCGCTCCTGGCCGGGCTAATCCTTATCATTGAAGCGTTCTGGCTGCTGCTGCCGGAGCAACATATATCCGAAGTCGTTGCGTCTCCGTTCGTCGACATTCATTCAACCGTTTCGATCTACCAACGAAACAGCCTCAAAGAAGCCGCGACGATTGCAGGTGTGCGAGGGGACCTTTGGGCAGAAAGCGCATTTGCAGGAACAATTCTGCTGCTTAAACGCTCGGAGGCTGTCCCTTCCAGCGAGAAAGGGACGCTCGGTGATCTTACCCGCGCATTGCGATACGCTCCGCTCCGCAGCGACGTGTGGTTGACTTTCGCACTGCTTGCGGAGAGATACAGATGGCCAAACGCTGATCCCAAGGCTCTACTAAAGATGGCGTACTACACCGGTCCTAACGAAACCAGTTTGATTCCGCCCCGTCTTAAAGCAACGTTACGTTTGACTGGCGGGCCTGCGGACCCTGAGCTGCAGGATATGATCAAAGGCGACATCAGCCTCATCTTTCGTCGCCTACCCGCACTCAAGCCGATTTTAGCCAACGCGTACAAAACGGCCTCGACCGACGGTCGAGCCCTTGCGGAACGTATTATAGGTGAACTCAATCCGGATTATCTCAAGATAATACGCAATCAATAATGAGGTGGAAGCTCACTATGTGAGGTTCCCGACAATCTCTTCAACCTGCCGCTTGTATGAAGTTCAACGCCAATGATAAAGCGCTCAAACATGCTTCGCAAAAATGCGCCGCCAAGGTATCCAAGTTGAAGAGCGATCCCCGCGCCAACCCACTGGCCGAAGCCAATCGATATCCCGGCGATCAGCCCGAAGATTGCTCCAATCGGCAAAAACAATACAATCAGAAATAGTGTTTGAACGCCGAAAAGCGCTCCGGTCAAGAGGCCCGCAAAAAGGTTAAAAATCACAAACAACATCAGCGGGGTAGGTCCCCATTAAGATATTTCGCGTGAAGCGACCGTAGATAGAAATTCTTAACAAACCTCGTTCAACCACTGCGTTATTTTAATTTTTATTTTTTCTTGAAAATTATAATTATTTGTGTTTAAACACCCGAATTCTTAGTGTTGGTTTTTTATCCATGAATTTTGTTAGCCGACGGAAGATTGAATTTGCAGAAGCGGGAAAAGTATCTGCCCGCGACTTAGACCTGATTCCCTTAGAGAGCATCGGTAGTAAATGGCCGATCCGCTATGAGTGGATAGAGACGACGGCGATTGCCTTCGATGTGTTGACAATTGTCTCGGCCAGTTTCTGCGCGAGCCTTTTTTATCAGTTGAGTGAAGGTCTGCACATAGAAATAGGAAAACCCCTCGGCTCAGCGACATTAGTAGCGATTCTGTTCAGCCCCCTGCTGAAATATCAAGGCCGGTACAAGCCCACTGAACTGCTCAGTTGGCGGCGTCAGATCCGGATGGTTTTTACGGCTTGGGTAGGTGTGTTCTTGCTGCTGGCAGGCATCGTCTTCGCTTTGAAAATTGGCAGCGAACTCTCGCGTGCAACGAGTATTCTGTTTGCCGCTTTTGGCATGATCGGCCTGATCGCCAATCGAACAATTATCCGGGAACTGCTGAAAAAAGGGCTCTCCGAGCATCGATTCTCCTGCCGAAGGGTGGCCTTGATTGTCGACCCCGCGCAAGGCTATGAGCCGATTAGCCGGAAGTTGTGCAAAATTGGCATGGACGTAAGCACCAGATTTGCCTTGCCTCCGAGAGGCGCTGGCTCGAACCTGCGGCGAAAACTTGCCAAAAATATCGTAGGACATATTCGCGGCTCGGATATTGAAGAGGTGATCGTTACCGCAGATTTGAACCGATGGTCGGAGCTTCGAGCATTTGCGGACGAATTGAGATTGCTGCCGCTTCCGATTACCATTGTCCCGACCGGAGCCTGCAAAGAAATTCTCGACCTGCCTCGCCGCGATCTGGGCGCGATGACTCGCGTGGAATTGCAGCGCGGTCCATTGAGCCGCACAGAGGATTTGGCGAAACGCGCCATCGACCTTATCGGGGCAAGCGCAGTATTGGTCCTTCTAGCGCCCCTTCTCATCATGGCTGCGGTGGCAATAAAGCTGGATTCGCGCGGACCAGTTCTCTTTAGACAGCAACGACTTGGCTTTAACGGCCGAAGTTTCAGAATTTGCAAATTCAGAACGATGTCGACCCTTGAGGATGGCTTTACTGCGGTTCAAGCGCGTCCCGTTGACAGTCGGGTTACTCGCGTCGGCAGGTGGCTTCGAAAGACGAGCATCGACGAATTGCCACAATTATTCAACGTCCTGAGCGGCAGCATGTCGCTTGTGGGACCAAGGCCTCATGCAGTTGCGCATGACAATCATTTTGACAAACTCGTCAGAAATTATGCCTTTCGCCAACGGGTAAAACCTGGGCTAACCGGATGGGCGCAGATCCATGGGTGTCGAGGCCCAACTCCAACGACCGAGCACATCGCACGGCGCGTGGATCACGATCTCTGGTACATCGACAATTGGCGACTGGGACTGGATTTACTGATTCTGATCCAAACACCCTTGGAAGTTCTACGAGGCAGGAACGCCTACTAGGGTCGAGACTCAATTGGCCGTCCACCAGGTTATTGCGGCAGCGATGCAG
>ERZ778027.2630-NODE-2630-length-21362-cov-10.476604_pt1 | contig 21362 bp, 15 predicted proteins | sample MGYA00375757_ERZ778027 | MGnify/ENA primary metagenome ERZ778027 (study PRJEB29350, sample SAMN05389817) | bioreactor metagenome | isolation source: Ammonium sulfate bioreactor | place: South Africa: University of Cape Town | collected 2014-02-18 ...
CATTTTATCTCTCATCTTGGTCCTGAATTAATTAATATCCTACGAACTAGTCATGTATATTTTTTCAACAGCAATAAATTAAAAATAAAACTGGTTATCACGGATATTATTGTAAACTGTACAAATCAAGCAAAGCAGTGTATGTATAAAATATCTGGAAAAAGTGTCACATACTAGCGGAGGAAATTTTATATTAATTTTTAATTTTTTGCCGCTGCCGCATTTTTTCGTTACACACATGGATGATTAGCTGTGAAGCATATCATATTTTATATAAAAGCTCGGATAAAGTAAGGTCAAATAATATGATTGGAGAGAGGAAACAGCGCTCTACCTGCTCGAACATACAAACAACATGTTCCAGAACAATTCAACGAACACAAACAATTGATCATTAGTCCTTTAATCTTGTCCATTCTCTCATCACCTCGTGTGATTATTGCATTATTACCCGGTTGTGCGAATGTATCACGATATCTTTGGCTTTACCTTTCAGCTTATTTTATTTCATTTGTTCCGCCGATGCTTATCTTTATAATTTTTGTTTTGCCTTCGAAATCGTATAAGAAACAATTTCAAGATACTTTAATAGCAAGGAAACGACGTCGTCAATAAAATATAATAATAATAATACTGAGAGATATTTACTTTTTATGAGAAGCTATTGTGAAGCAAAGTTGCATTATTTTTAATTGAAATCTAGAAGTCATACAAAGAAAATAGATTAAAAAAGTCGTATGAGATGTGAGTTTTTATTCTGTGTAGAGAAATGTCAACGCACCATACGCGAAAAAAATTTATTAACATAAAACATTATTCAAATATGTCTCATAAAAAACTCAACTCGCGAAAAACAATATCTATTAAACTAAAAACAAAAAAAGGTATTCGTTCAAATAAACAAAGACACGGTAAAAAGCATCGAAATCATGTAACTGTAGCCATAGATTATGACTTATTCAGTGGAATAAAACATAGTTCTAACTGTCAAGTAGTTTTAGAAGTGTATTTTTTAGCATTTCAGTTCTATCTTTTGATCGATTAGAATGAGACAAGTATTCGTTCAAATGAATGGGATCTACCAAATGATTATCATAGAAAAAAAACAAAAATACATGAGAGATTAAAGTAAAAAAAAACGACTTGTATTTTGAGTTTTCATGATATACATATAATTATAGTTACAAATTCTGTGGTCGATGTTCACCATTACGAATCATTTGTTGCATCTTTACTGTCCTATTATTAGCCATAGCTATTGCTGCAACTATATTGGCATTGTTATCAAAATCGTCATCATCATTAACAACAACATCAACAACAACTACAACAACAACAACAACTACAACCACAACAACAACAGGTAAATGTTATTTATATTATGTAACAGAGAATTAATTTTCATTTTCTAGTCATATATAAATATATTATTGTTTCTGAAGGTGCGGCCGTGTCAATTTCATGTGTTGCACCACAAAGTACTATAAACATCGTTTATGCTTTCTTCGGTGTTCCCAATGTTAATGTTTGTAATTGTGCCGTAAGTTTATGTACGAAGATGGATGTAACATCCAACATAACGTCATATTGTAATACTGCTGGCAACCCTTGTACGTTCAATGCTCAAACAACATTTTTAGGTGATACTTGTTACTTTGTTGTTAAAACGTTTAATGTAACCTATTATTGTAGTTAGACGTTTCATTTAAATAAAAATTCTCTATATCTTTTTGTTTCTTGTAACCCCTATGATTATTCATGATTAGTAGACTTTATTGAATTCAATAGTTAATAATGAGAGAAGAGAAATTAAAAAAATTGTAGTTTAAATGAAAATATTAAAGTTTAGAAAACAGGTTTTGAGCTTCTAATTTGGATTAGGCAGAACACCGCCAAAAACGTCGATATAAGCATAACCGCGATGACCAGCATATTTGCAGTCTGCCGCAAGAACACTCAGCTCAAAGGAGTGCCCTAACTGACTCTCATTGATTGTCAAATGTTCGACTTGCCAAGATGGTGTGTAGTAAAAACTGGCTCCTAAAGAACTATTTTGTAGGAAACGAATATCAACTCCACCGCCAGCATCGTAACGATGGAAGAGTAATGTTTCATTAATGGTAATGTCTTTTAATTCGATCTGTAAAACACTAGATTCGCTCGGAGCATGTCCACCATTCTCTAGAACCGCTAACCACATAAAATAAATGTCGAAACACGTGTAATTAGTAATTTGCTGACTACTAACTGATAAGTATCCTCCATTAATAAGTTAAGTAAGGGATCGAATCTATTTGAAACAATCATTGAATAATTCTGCGCATTAGTTGGATTATAACGTGACCCTCCTGGTAAATAGTCAGCAGATACAAGGTCAAATGTACCGATATTATTTCGATCGCCGCCATCAACAATCCAACCATTAGAATTGCCGAGTTTGAAATCGCCATTATCAAAAGCGCTTAGAGAGCAGACTATACAAGAATATACATAATTAATTAAAACAATAAACTAACTGAGTTTTATGCGTTAATGACAGATCTGCTATATAGTTAATTTACTTACAGATGCAAATATTTGCTGCACATACACGACTAACACAATCACACGATTCATTGCAAGCTTTTCCAGCAGCACATTTTGGACATATGTTACCGCCACCATCAAGATAGATAGAATTCAAATTTAGGCTACGTTACTTACCAGCAGTTGTAGTCGTAGTCTTAGCCGTTGTCATTCTTGTTTTTGTATTTGGAGGACCTGAAACGGTCGTGGGGGATTATAATAAGAATTTTGATGGAAATGATGAACGATAGGATGTATCGACACCTCCTATGAAACCACCTTCTTTTGCATTCAAGTTCAAAATTTCAAATAGTAATGCAAATTATTTACATTGTTGTGAATTAAATAGAGATTCCATGTCCATAAAATCGAATAAATAATTGCTATCGATCATGAAACAGGCGTAACCTGAAGCAATCAGTTCACCAATAGAAAACATATTATCGAAGTAGTTAAATAATGGTGGTAAAATAAAAGCTAATAGAGAAAAAAGAAAGATATTGTTTTTAAAGTGCATTTTGTGATTATAGAAGAATGCAATACCATTTTCTGATGAGTAAACTATTGTTTGTTGTGTGGACACGTGTACGAGAATTCGTGTTGGAAGTTGAAAATTGACTACACGACCGCTGAGAGCTGAATGAGAATCATATGAATTGAGAGGATACATACGCATTTCTTGTTGTGAATAGCGAGCTGCTGGAAAACGAAGTTTATCTATGCGTGGCTTGCTGTTATGTGGTATTGGTATACGAAAATATATGTCAAAATAGCCAACATCTACTCCTGATCCGAGCTTCTATTCAAATGTGAATCATTATATTATTTTTTAAACGAACAGAAAACAATAAGTTTTACAAAATTATTTTGATCCTCACTTTGTCCTATAATGAAAATTAAATCATGTATCAGAAGAGTTATATAAGTATCTGTTTTACTTCGGTTGTTGTTCTTTCCACGATACGATGTTCAATCTTGATGTAATCAACTTATACTTATACGAATGTTGTCACTGTTCATCATGAATCAGAGTTTCCATTTTGTATTTGCAGTTGTTGCCGTTAAGTCTCAATCGAATCGATTTTTGATAACAGACAGTATTCGACCAACAGTATTTATATGCCCAACAGTTTTTGTCTTCATTTAAACATCATATGATCGAAAGAGCGCAGTATAGAGACCGAACTAATCATCGCTTTACCTTGCTTTATATTTGATCATTTACATGATACACAATAATATGAATAAAAACAAACTTTATTTTTGTATTCTTTCTCTCCATGATACAATTATGTTTTATTTTATTGTCTAGTTATTTCGATAATTAAAAAGTATTGCATACCGAAGTTGAATAGTAATAATACTACTAGAAATGCAATGATTTTCCCGTGTCGTCGAAACCGAAAAAAAATCACCGATTAATCAGATTTTAAGTATTCACCACCTCAATTTTCACAAATATACATGAATAATTTACTTACAGATACAAATATTTCATGTACACAAACAGACAAAATTTTAAAACAAAGGGTAAAATACAGGTAAAAATATTGACGGATGTATAATTAGAAAAAGCGTACATTTTTTCAAAGGTTTTGTCTGACGGGGAAAGAAAAATTTACATTATTTTTAATTAAAATAAAGCAGTCATAAAAAGAAAATAAATTCAAAGAATCGTATGAGATGAGAGTTTCTATTCTATGAAGAGAAATATCAAGACACCATACGCTACGAAATTCGAAAATGTCTCATAAAAGAATCAATTCGAGAAAAACAATATCTGTTAAATTAAAAACAAGAAATGGTATTCGTTCAAGTAGACGAAGATCCCGTAAACGACATCGAGACCATGCAACTCCAGCCATATATGATGACTTGTTCAATATTACCAAACGCAGTTCTAGCATTCAAGTAGTTTTAGAAGTGTTTTGTTTTAGCATTTCAGTTCTATTTTTGGTTGAATAGACTAAAACAAGTATTCATTCAAAAGAATGGGATCTACCAAATGATTATCATCGAAGAAAAACAAAAATGCATAAGAGATTAAAGTAAAAAAACAACTTTTATTTTGAATTTTCATGATATACATATACTTATAGTTACAAATTCTGTTGTCGATGTTCACCATTACGAATCATTTGTTGCATCTTTATTGTCCTATTATTAGCCATAGCTATTGCTACAGTTATACTAGTATTGTTACTGAAATCACCATCATCATTAACAACAACAACTACAACAATGTGTAAAAGTTATTTTTATTATGTAACAAAGAATTACTTTTCATTTTCTAGACTTGTATAGATATATTAATGTTTCTGAACATGCGAACGTATCAATTTCATGTGTTGCACCACAACATACGATAAACATCGTTTCTGCTTTCTTCGGTGTTCCCAATGTTAATGCTTGTAATTGTGTCATAAGTTTATGTACGAAGATGGATGTAACATCCAACATAACGTCATATTGTAATACTGCTGGCAATCCTTGTACGTTCAATGCTAAAACAACATTTTTAGGTGATACTTGTGTGAATGTTCTTAAGAGATTTAATCTAACGTACTATTGTAGTTAGACATTTCATTTAAATAAAACTTCTCGATATCTTTTTTTTCTTCTTCAAAGATTTCTTCTCAGTTCTCGACGACATCTATTTATATGTCCCTCATTTTGGTTCATCTTATATATTCGAGGAGGATAATGTACAAGAGAAAGAGAATAACGACGACTAGTCGTTTTATTATTCGTTTCATTTTCACATTCACTTATCTAATGATAAGACGTATTTGTAAATAAATATTCTTAAAGGCCCGATGATTCAAACATACTAAATTGATTTCATCCATGATCAATAAACCTTATCCAATTGTTAATTATGAGGGCAAACAAGAATGAAAAAGAGCAGATGTTTTTTTTTCTTTGTTGATAATTTCTTATCATATGTTCTATTTAATCGATTGATTCTTATTTAAAAAAAATAAAGAAAAATGGTGAAAATAAAAGTCGGTGTATGTCAATGTGCTTGCCAAGAATTCGATTTCGAAAAGACATTCATTTATTTAGAAAAATATTCTCATGAGGCAGCAGCACAAGGCGTTGAGCTTCTTCTTTTTCCCGAAGGTTTTTTCGGTGGTTATCCACGTTATTCACATTTCGGTTCGTTGATCGGTTGTCGATCAGATCAAGGCCGAGACGAATATTTCCAGTACTATCAAAGTGCAATAGAAATCTACGATCGAAATGAAAAATCTTCGGAAATTCAACGAATTGAAACCATTTCTCGAAATGAAAATATTTTTCTCGTCATTGGAATCATTGAAAAAGATCGAGGGACATTATATTGTTCGGTGATTTATATCGATCCATCGAAAGGTTTAGTTCATTCGCGACGAAAACTCATGCCGACTGGTATCGAACGATTAGTTTGGGGTTTCGGAAAGGTTCAAGATGTTAAATCGATTGAATTGAAAAAAGATATTTCAATATCAGCAGCTATCTGTTGGGAAAATTATATGCCGTTATTACGATATCATATGTATTCGCAAAATATTCAAATTTATTTAGCACCAACAGCTGATGGACGTGATACATGGATTCCAACGATGCGACACATCGCTATCGAAGGACGAACATTCGTTCTTAGTGCGAATCAATTCGTTCGAACGAAAAATATGCCTAAACATCATCCTTTGCCCGAAGAATTTGCTGATTCTGAATCAGTTTTAACCAATGGTGGAAGTGTTATCATTGATCCATTTGGAAAGATTCTTGCTGGACCATTGTACGGTCAAGAAGGACTGATTCTCGCTGAGATCGATACGGATCAATGTATTAAAGGCAAAATGGATTTTGATGTATGTGGACATTATTCACGAAGTGATTGTTTTCAATTAATTGTTAATAATAATAATTAAAATCGTTTGTTTTTCTTTCTTTCGATGAAATATAATGCCATCTATACAAGGATTTTCGATTGGATTTGATGAATCATAGAGAATAAAGTGAAATTACATTGTAGTTTTTTTTTTTATTAATGTTCATGACGAATTGGTTGAAAGAACCGTGTACTTTCGACGATGAAAACATCGTAGCATTTGCATATTTCGAACAATCAGATTATGCTATCTATCTCAATCCAACGGATAAACGTGGTTATCGTTCGATTGTTCGTTTAATCGATAATGATCGAATGAATTCAACATTGAATCGAACATATACGTCTTCCGAACGAATCGGTTTGTCGTTAGCCATGGCATTAGTTACTGAAGCATACACACGTATTGTACCGATTGCACAGAATGCAGTTGCTGGTAATAATGCACATTCGTTTGATGCACAAACCGGTGTTGTTCAATTAGGAAGAGACGAAGAACCGATATTTCTGCATGGTCATGTTTTCGGACGAGGCAATCCAAAGGCAACGTACATAGAAGATGTTCAACTCGATGGACCTGTTCCAGGCTTGGTTTTTGATATGAGAGCTCAAACTTTAAATGAATCTGGCAATGATAGAAAATTGAATTGGCAAGCAGGTGAAATGAAGAAAGTTATTCGTCGATTACGACAAGAAATCGAAGCTATCTATGATATTTATAAAGCTCATGGTTTGACAATTGTGACTCGACAACGATCAATTGATATTTATATTGTTCGACATGGTGAAACCGATTGGAATGTTGAAAAACGATTACAAGGACATACGGATATTTTCTTGAATGCCAACGGTGAACAACAAGCTCGGCAATTGCAAGAAAAATTCGCTCATATTGATTTTTCTCGCGTTTACTCATCGGATTTAGCGCGAGCTCGTTCGACAGCTGAATTCATTCTTGCATCACGAGATGACGCAACGATTATTCAAACGCCTCTTCTCAGAGAAAAATACATGGCAGCATGGGAAGGTCGTTCTCTCGTAGAATTAGGAAAATATTTAAAACAAACGAGAGATTCAACTCATCTCAATCAAGAAGATTTTCTCTCGTTTACATGGGATGAAAGTGTTGAAAGTTATTGGGATGTTTATCAACGTTTGAAAACATTGATTCGTTCGATTTTTATCTCATCACCTGAAATCAACAATCCAATATTATTCTGTAGTCATGGCGGAATGTTACGTTCGATTCTCTGTCGATTAGATTATCGTCCTGGTGTTCATTGGCAAGTACCGAATGGTTCCTATCTCAAATTAAAAGCACATGCTGATGGGCGAATTGTCATTACAGAAACAGAAGGTGTCAAACCGAATAAATTACCTGAAACTACTACGTCTTTTTAATTTGTACTTTTTTTTAAAATTATTATTATTAAATAAATAACAGTAAAAATAAATGTTCGTTTAGATATTGCAATCGGTAGACCTCTTTTTTTTCCGTGAAAATCAAAGAATAAAAAACTGACGAATCATTCTTTTTACCTTTTGATGAATCATTTACATGTCATGTCATTTTGGTGAAAGTTTTTTTTCCTCTGATGTCATAAGAAAAAAGAATGTCTTCGGATCGAGTCGCATTGCTGGTAGAAGAAGAAAATGAAGACGAAGAAATTTCGAAAATCTGTCGAATATGTTTGGATAATTGCAATCAACAAGATTTAATTAGTCCATGTTTATGTACGGGTGGTTCGGAATATGTTCATCGAGCATGTTTAGATAATTGGCGAGCTATGAATAAAAATGGCCGAGCTTTTGAATACTGTGACGTTTGTCAATTTCAATATGTTATTGAACCGATTATCGACGATCCAATAGGAGAAAAACGACGACGACGATTATTCTATTTATTTGTCACTCGTGATCTAACAATTTTTATGCTCATTATACAATTGATTATCATTGGAATAGATTTTCTACTACAAATTGTTGATAAAAAAAATCAGAATTTACGTAAATTCTATCCGCCAACAATGAGTATATTCTTTGTTTATTATCTCACGAGTTTGATCTTATTTTTGGCTTGTCTTGGTTTATTCGGTTTGATTGGTTTTTGTTGTGGATTAACACAACAAGATCGAAATCGTACATATCACCACAATGACAATTGTGACTGCTGTTACATGGTCTATTGTACTCCAGACACTAGTTGCAATGGATGTGATTGTTGTCAAGGTAGCAACGATGACAATGGATGTGCTGCTATATTCTTGATAGCCGTGATCGTCATTCTTGCTGCAATTGGAATATTTGTTGGTATTGTTTTAAGTTGGATGATCATTGATAATATATTTAAACGTCATACGAATAGATTATGGTTAAAACAAGAAACAAAAAAATATGTTGTGAAAGATTTTCAAGACAATCGAAATCAATTATCGAACATTCAACATGAACGTTTGAATGCAATGCCTTCGGCACCAATCGAACCAATTTTAATTTCTCATCAACCAAAATGCTCAAAATAAAAAAGATAAACTGTCACTTTTTTTTGTCTCTATTCATTTTCATTATGACCAATAAAACTCAATTCATATGCAATAATTCGACTGTCTTTTGGAATTGTCCAATTGCCTGTGAGATTGCAATGGGCTGCACAATATTGTAAATCTGTTTTTGGATTTGATTGATTACTGTTCGTTGTCGAAAGAAAATTGACCGTTAATTGAAGTCTATTACGTAGATTGTATGTTTCCTCTTGAACCAATACTATAGGATTCCCCTCTACATCAGGTGGCGTAGTTTCGGTACATGTAGCTGTCGTGACTATCGATTGAAGAATGATAAACAATTTGAAAAAGAAAAAAATGAGTTACTTGGTTCCGATGTTTGTGTACTTGATTCTTTCCACTTGATCATTATCGGAATGATAATCGCTGCAACAACAGCAGCAGTAAGAAGCGATCCAATTAAAGTTGATATCACACAGAGTTTCGTACATTTGCTAGTTAAACCTCCTAGTTTACTGAAACTAACGAGAGAAAATAATGAAATGATACTGTAGTGTACATAGTATACCTGTCTTTGAAAATTCGTTTTCGATCTGCAGTGAGAGATTGATCTTGTATATTGTCAGACCATGGTTCATCATATCTCTAGAATTGAAAAAAAATATGAATTGAAATCAAAAGAAACTCTCGAATACGTATAACTGACTCGAATTCGACTTGGTTCTTCGAAACTAGTGTCAACTTCATTTGGTTCAAAGGCTACCAGTTTTCGTTTTCGAACGAGTACAACTTGTCTTGGCGATGATGGCTAAATGAATCAAAGAAATTCGTCGAATTAAACACCAAAAGTTCTTTTACTGAAGCAAAATCTTGAGAACTAGTCAGAATTGGACTTGTTCGTGTTTGTAATCGACGAACACGACGAATTACCGAGTAAGATCTCGGTTCAGATTCAGTCGACGTAAAAGTATCATTATAATCCCAAGACGGTTGTCGTGGTCGTCGAATCATTCGAACAACACGTCTTCGTTCAAATCCATTTGAATTCATGATCGATCAAATTAGAAAAACAATGATTAGTTTCATTGTACATCGTAGTTTATATACTTTTTGTTTTTAAAAGAAACCTTTGTAAGAAATCGAACTATATTTTCGAATTTAAACTGTTATTCTTTCGTTTTTATTGTTCCAATTATGCATTAAAAATTATTTGTATTCTTTTCATCTTAAGCAAATAGAAAACAACATAGGCGAAGTCAAATTTGCCCTTTTCTTTATTAATGCAGATAAAAGTACTTATGTTTCATTTTTTCTCCAGTCTGAGAAACTTCTCTTATCGCTATAGAAACAAGAAAATGAAAGAAAAGGAATAATACACGTTACGACAATATTTTTTACCCACATTTTCAAAACATAAAAACAGCAACGAGACGCGTCATTTCTTTTTAATTTATTTTCGAAATTGAATGGCGTCGTGTCAACCTAACGAATCTTGGCGTGTTAAAATTGTTTCTATTCCAGCATCTATTACAGTTGATCAGTTATCTAATGCTGTAAGTGTGCCATCAGCACGTATCATAATACCTCCAAATCAAACTGCTGGTCCTCGTTATGCATGGGTTGGCGAATTCGATGAAACTAGTGCAAAAGAATTCGAAACTCGTTGGTCAGGTGCATCAATATTTGGCAGTACTATTAAATGTGTTTCGTCGATAACAAAACCACATGTGTTCCCGAGAAAAGGTGCCCAAACACATACCGATGAAGAATCATCTCCTAACAAAACGAAATTTCAGTCTACTTTCGTAACTCGTCCAGGATCAAGTCAAGAAAAAAAACCACACGTGTTCCCGAGAAAAGGTACCCAAACCCATACCAATGAAGAATCGCCTTCTGACACAATTAGACCTCAATCAGCTTTTGTAACTCGTCCAGAATCAGCTCAAGAAACACAAAAAACAAGATCTTCAAGTAAATCCGTGGTACGAAAACCTCAACCGAAATTACCCGATAAAGATCGTCCGTTATGTCATTACGCTAATAAAGGCAAATGCCGAGAGAAAAGTAACGAATGCAAATATCGACATCAACGATGTGAATATTTCAATGCATGTTTTAAACCCGATTGTAAATTAGCACATGGACGTGCTCGAAGTCTTTCGAATTCATCGACTGATTCAACAAGATCTGCCAGTTCAATGGGCTCAACGAATGCAAAAGCAAAGAAGTGTTCGAGCGGAGCTAAATGTTTTAATATTGATTGTGATTTCGAACATCCAGATGGATGGAATCCGTGTCCTGATGGAGTCAACTGTAAAATTTATGAATGTACTGCTAATCATCCTTACAAACGACCAGGACCATGTCGTGATAGCGATCGATGTAAAAATAATAAATGCAAATTCTTACATCCAAAAACACGTGCAGAGCAATGTCCGTTACGAGCAAAATGTCTCGATTGGAATTGCAAAAAACTTCATCCACTTTTCCGTGCTCGACGATGTCCTGACGAAGAAAAATGCACGAATTTATCATGTTTATGTTTACATCCACCACAGCGTAGTAAACTACTGTGTCCCAGCGGTGCAGATTGTCATGATCTTTCTTGTGGGCTGAATCATCCTCCAGAACGACCGCCCGTTTGTGATGAACCAAACTCATGTCCGAATCCTAGTTGCACTCGTTTGCATTGTTCCGATTGGAATCCAATTGTAGATGATGAAAGCGATAGTTCTGATGAGGAACCAACTCCAGCATTACCTTCCGCCGGAAATACAGCTGTTGTTCGAAAGAAAAAGGTCAAAGGAAAAGACAAGAGTAAAAATACGAAGAAGAAATCGTTGAAATCATCTGAACAACGAATGAAAGATTGGGAAAAGGCTGGACTGCCGATTTTAGCTTGTCGAAATGAATTCTGCAGTCGTCTTCGTAATGAACGCATTTTAATTGTTCGAGCTGAAACCGGTAGTGGTAAAAGTACTCAATTGCCGCAATATGCTGCCGAACAATTCGGCGCACTTGTTGTTTGTACACAACCGCGTGTTGTTGCTGCTCTTTCGTTAGCACGTCGAGTTGCAGAAGAATACGATGGCACATCCGTCGGCGAATCGGTTGGCTACAAAGCAGGACATGGAAATCAAACCATCGGAAGTCATATTATGTTTATGACTGATGCTGCTCTCATTCGTGAAAGTCAACGAGATCCACAATTGAAACATATCAATGTTCTGATTATTGACGAAGCTCATGAACGTTCGTTGAATACAGATATCGTTCTTGGAATTGCTAAACTGTTACTTACACAACGTCCAAATGATTTTTATGTTGTTATTGCTTCAGCTACGATTGATCCAACGAGATTTCTTCAATTTTTCGGTCGGCCAACGAATAACTCACTTCTAGTCGGAGGACGTGTTTTTCCTGTTACTTCAAGTAATAAACCACCACCAGAGAAATGTCCCGATCAAAAATTAATCGAAACTCATGTTGTTCCAACTGTTCTCGAATTGTATCCACGTCATCAAGGTCATACATTAGTTTTTCTTCCTGGTCAAGGCGAAATTGAACGAGCATTGCGAATATTCCGATCAAAAACTCCTGATGATTGTTGTGCTCTTCCACTTTACGGATCTCAAACGCCTGAAGATCAAGAAAAAGTCATTAAATTTAACGAGAAAAATAAACGAATGATTGTCTTTTGTACGAATGTTGCTGAAACATCATTAACTATTCCTGATGTTCGATTAGTAATTGATTCTGGTCTAGCAAAAGAAGCACGTTATGATGTCAAACGTCGTCTAACTGTCATCGAAACTGTACGTATTTCACGTTCATCAGCTGATCAACGTAAAGGTCGAGCTGGACGAACGGCAGCTGGTCATTGCGTTCGTTTGTATGCCGATACTGAATTAGTACGAGCCAATATCGAACCAGAGATTTTACGTTCATCATTGGATCTTGTTCTTTTACAAATAATACGATTAAATCTCGATCCAAAAACATTTCCATTTATGGATCAACCTGATATGATTATTATCAATGCTTCAATCGATCTTCTTACGAATTTAAAATGTATTGAAAATCAAACGATTACAAAACAAGGTGAACTGTTCACTGAACTTGGACTTGATCCACGTTTTAGCGCTTTTATTGTTAATATTTACACAGTTTATAAGAGTCTTCTTGACGTAGTCGTCGGGATCGTAGCTATACTTTCAGCACCGGGTACGATCTTTTTCATGGGTGGAGGAAAAGAAGAAGCACGAATGCGAGTTGCTCTACAAGCACATGATTTTAAGAGCGATCTTATACATTTATATTCAGTTTACAATGAATGGAAAAATGCCGGTACAAAACAAACTCAAGGCAATTGTCAACAATGCAAAAAACAAGTTAAATGGTGTATTTGCCGAATAAAATATAGTAATGAGAAAAATTTAAATAATAAAATCTTACAATTTGTTGATACGTCATGTTCATCGATAATAAAACAAATTAAAAAAACACGTTGGATGGAACCTGGTAATGAAATGCCAGGAAATTTAATGGAAATTATTAGTCAACAATTAGCACGGCTATTTCCTGAACAATGTGGTTACTTACTTGTTCCACAATTGCCAACGGAAGGTGTTCGTTTAACATCTACTGATGTGCGTGCAAATATTACAGATACAAGTGTATTTATGCAAAAACTTCATACAGATTCAAATCAAGATCTCTATCAATATTTCGTATCAATGACGATTACTCAACTACCTTCCGGTAGTTATATTATCGAAAAACTTCATCCAATACCTCGATCACTATCACCAATTCAATCAACAATAAAAATATTGAAAACTATGGATAATATCAGTTCTTATGTATTTCAAGAACTCAAACAAAAACTGTACAGTTCACAATCAAATCCATCCACGAAATGGATGGTCTGTCAATATGAACGAGCAAATTGTCGTTTTATTCTTTGGGGAGTAGAGTCTGAGAAAGCAACGATTAATTCTATTGTTGATCAACTTTATAGGGACGTATTGAAAAAACATTATGACAAAGATGAATTACTTGAATGTGGACCAATAAAAGGTAGTTTTCAAAGTGGTCTCGTTTGTACACATATTAATAAAATGACAAATGCCTTACGACTTGATCTTCAAAATCTGCCAACATTAAAGCCAAATGAAGTCAAAGATTGGTTGAATAAAACAGCTGGTATTGAATGGAATGAAATCAAAGAACATAATTTTTACACGGTTAAAAACGAAGGTGACAAGAAAGAGGAAAAGAAAAATCTGAGCATTGTTTTTAAAAATGAAAGTGTATTTCAACGAGTCAAAGATAAAATTCCATCGTATCATTTGTGTGAATCAAATGGTAATCATCGTAGTGGCGAACGAGAACGTTGGGGTCGAGAATTAACAATTGAAACACCAAATAATATTACTGAACAAGACATTATCAATCGATACGGCAATGATGCAATTATTAAATGTGTTCAATTGAATCAAAATAAAAAGTCTAATGTTGAATCCTCATTGAAATTAAGCAATTTGCCGAAAACAACTGATGAAAATATATTACGAGAATGTCTTAAATCAGCTAACGGACCTAAGCCAACATATGTACATGTTGGTCAAGGCAAAAATGATACAAGTCAAACAATTTGGGCAAAAGTTAAATTTTCTACAGAAGAACAACGTAATCAAGCAGCAACGATCTATGATATCAAATTATGTCAAAGTTCATTTCCAATTATGATTTCGGGAACGAATGGACTCAGACAAAAAATGGTTCAAACAAAAGTTGAGAAAGACAATGATATTCCTACTCCTAATCAAGATCAATCTTTACAAAAGAATATTTTTCGTGTTACATTGACTAGTCGTGAAGCAACAGTTCGAATATTTACATCTCAATCAACATCTGACTGGACAGTCGATAGTTGTGCAACAATTACCATTCTTCGAACGGATTTGTATCCTGATTTTGCACAAACTCTTCAAGGTATTTGTGCTAAATTTGAAGTCAAAGTCAAGACAAAGGATATACGTGACAATGGTAAATGTTTAACATTCAATCATGGTAGTCCACAAAAGACGAGTTTAGCTGCTGCAATGTTAGCACAAAGTTTTATGCCAATGAATATTAAATCAACAACAACTCGACAGAAAGAACTCTTCGAAGAACTACATGAAACTGGTAAAATACAGCAGTGGGCTAATGAACTTGGTTTGAATATCAATAAGAATAAATTTAATACAAATATTGAAGTTCGTGGTCCACAAATAGCACAAGGTCTATTCATGCGACGAATAGCTGATTATTCGGATGATTTCGATAAGCGTTTTCGTGAGCATGAATTGAATGCAACCGTTGCAGGATTTTTCGGTCCGAAAAAGTCAGCACTTGGAAAACTACAACAAATTGATTCGAAATGGTCGTCAAAATTATGTTCAGTATCATTCATTTCAAGAACTTCAACGATTATCATTCGTGGTAAACCAAAGGTAGTCATCAAAGACTTGAACACGTGTGATAATGAGGTTTTTCAATTGTTGGATGGACTCACTGCAACACCAGATGATGATGATGACGATGACGATGATGAAGATGAAGAACAAGAAACGGATGAAGATAACGTACCAAATTTTAAAGAAATACGACAAGAACGTCGATGTGTTTTCTGTAAACAAAAATCCACGACATCCACAAGTCAATTTCGTATCTGTGGTCATGCGTATTGCCGGTGTGCAGCACAAGCATTGGGTGCATCGAATAGATTTCCACTTCAATGCAAAGATTGTCAAACAAATATTCATATACGTGATATTGAAGATATATTCAATAATAATAAACAATTGTATACGCATTTACTTAAAAATTCAATTCAAGAATATTTAATAAAAAATGCTCAACAGGATGATCGTATTTTCTGTCCGAATGATGAATGCGATGGATTAATTAAACGTAATAATGATTATCAAACTTGTTTGACATGCGGTCGAAATGTTTGTTCGAAATGTCAAGTTATAGATGATGATTTACATTTTGGACGAACATGTGCTCAACTTATTGACGAACGAAAACGTCACGAATTTCTACCTCAATTAATTGCTGCTGCAAGGAAATTCGTCGATGAAAATTGGCCAGTTGATGCAAGCCTACGACCAATCGGTCGTATTGATGAAAATCCTTATCTAGCTAAACAATACAAATCATTGAGACGTTTCTACGAAGGTATCAAAGCATTGGGTCATTCATTTCCTCCAGATCTTTCCAAAGGTTTCTTTGCTTATCACGGTTGTGCTTATCAAGCGATCGATCCCATTTGTCAAGATGGATTCGATCCCAAACGTCGTGCAGGTCAAGCTTACGGTCGTGGCGAATATTTTGGTGTGACAGCTACTGTCTCGCATGGCTATGCTCAGAAAGGAGGTGCTCAAGCAGGATTTAGTCAAATGCTTATTTCTTATCTTTTACGATGTCCACAAACGACAACACACGGGACTTTTTGCTATGTAGTTGATAATCCAATCGATTGGACATATGCTTTTAATGTACCTGTACTTGTGATTACCTATGGTCAGCAATCTGTTGCTCAACGAACTCCATTTCCGAATACCATATCCAATTATGTTGATACTGGCCCCAGTTGGAAATCACCGTTCCGTTGGCATTGGCGACAAGATAATGGCAATTTCGAGCCGTGCACTGATACAATCAATGAACTATTGGAAAAAGATTATGAACAATGGAAATTCCATAGAGGAGCACCTACAGTGGTTACTCCACCGATTACTCGTTATTTAGATGATGTTCCTCAGACATATAAAATAGATTTTCAAAATAATCGACAGATTAATACGAAAACATCGTATCAACGAGTCATTGATCGTCGACCATCGGAAAGACCACTGGATAATCTCAATTGGTTCTACCGAAATGAAAATGGTATCTGGACACGCTTTGAAACTTTAGTTCAAACCGTGATTGAGAAAGCTTTTCAATCATATCGATTAGGACAAGCACCATCAATAGCTAACATACATTTTCCAGGACGTCCTGAAACGTATGAACTCAACTTTTTAACAGGCAAACAAAAGAATAACACGACATCTATGATTCGAGATATTAAACGAGAATAATTTTATTTTTCTTTTTTTCAAATTCGATTCAATAAAAAGAAAAAGTATTTATTTCACACGTTTAAAAAGTCGATTGAGTTTGCCTTTTTCAAATTCGAATGTCTAAAATGAAATAATATAAAAAAATTAACGAAATTAGTTTTTCTTTTTCAAAACGTAAACTTACAACATTCTGTTGATCGTTCTGATCGACCCAACGTGTAATTGTTATTTCTTTGCCTTTTTCACCTTGTACATGTTCAATCCATTTACCATTTTCAAAATGAACAACACCCTCAAAAGGACAAACAAAAATCAAGTTTATACGATTGTTTTGAAATAATCGATTACTTTAACTTCACGACCATCGGCTGCTGTTGTTTCATATTCAACATCAGGTACAAATTCGACAGTTTTCGATTTCAAACCACCGTCTGTTGATAACGTCCATTTACCACCATCTTCACTAATTGTCAAACGTGGTTTGGCATTATTAGCCATCATACGTGCAATTTTGTTGACACCAAGCGATTTCAAATATTCATCCATCGAATCACCACTGACCTAATAAAGAGATATGTATATAGTATATACAAAGTTTGTTTAAGTCAATCAACATACAAAATCCCATGTTCCTTTGAGAGCATCGACGCCTTTGTTTGCAGCCATTGGTATGAAGAAAATAGAATTTGAATTATGTGATCTTACAGCAAAAAGAAAATGAGTATTTATATGCTGAATCAAGCAGGAAAAGAACAGAAAGAAATAATGAGTGCGTGTGGTAGGTGACGTCGTACTCAAACTCTGTAGGAAAAAGTATGAGGACGATATGAGTATGAGGTCGCATGCAAATTGTAAATGTAAGATTTCTTTATTTGGTAGTCAAAAACAAATAAAACCGATCATGACACAACAAAAAAAAAGGTTATTTTACACGTTTAAAACGTCGATTCACTTTGATATCTCCAACTTCCAAGATCTAAAATAGAGAACGAGTAATTTATGAAAGCAAACTTATAAAATGAACTTACAACATTATGTTGATCATTGTTGTCAACCCAACGTGTAACTATTGTTTGTTTACCTTCTTCGTCATAGATTGATTCTACCCATTTATCATTTTCGAAATTGACAACACCCTTTACTTCACGTCCATCAGTTGTCAATGTTGTTTCATATTCACTACCTGGTATGAATTTAATAGCGTTCGATCGAAGGCCATTATCGGTAATTATAGTCCATTTGCCATTATTTTCATTGATTATTAACCGTGGCTTGGATAAACTAGCGATACTACGCACAATTTTATTAACTCCAAATGCTTCCAAATATTCATCCATAGGATCACCATCAATCTAATGATAATCAAGAGACGAAAAAAAAAACAACAGATTTCATATTATGAAATTATATCGTAACTCATCGTACAAAATCCCATGTTCCTTTGAGAGCTTCGATGCCTTTGTTTCCAGTCATGAATAATATGAAAAGTAATTGAAACTATAGCGTTATTATATGATGATTCAACCCACGGGCGTACACCCTCAAGTATGTGAAAATTTTGCGTTCTTTTCTATTTTCTTGCATGCGGATGAAATTGAATTTCACTTCAAAATACGATCTTATCAATAAAGCAAAAGAAAAAGGCGTTATCGCGAGTATAGAGATAACATTCGTTATATTTTGCATTACTATCGAGTAAGGTAGCATAATTTGAGAGAAAAAACAAAGTGGTGGTATAACAATAACAATATGTTTTGTTGATAGAAATTGATGGCTGCTGAGAAAAATGCACGAGGATGTTTAGTTATTTTATGTTTTCTCGTTTGTTTAATACCGATTATTGGTGGTATTTGGTTTGGTATTCAACGAGAAAAAGAAATGAATTATATTGAAACACGTTGTTTGACATTGAATTATTCGATTTTAACAGAATCATGTGGCATAAGGTAAACAGATTGCGAGTCAGTTATGAAAATTGTTGAGAGAGTATCTATACGCTCTGTGTAAATCTTATGTAATCATAGAGATAGCTGCTATAGACCATTGTGGACAGTTATTTATAATACAACTGCTTTTAAACAGATCATATCATCGATTAAGTCTCCATTAACTGATTATGCACAATCAGCTGCTGTTAAACGAGCAGAAGTTCATGGAGTATGTAGATTAAAACTCGATTTATTCAAATATCTGACTTTTTTTTTAATTGATAGGTGAATATATCATCGATTTGTTTCTATGATCATCGTCGTCATGATGATGTAGAATGGGACGGACCTGATTCGGTACCTGGTCTAATCATTTTGATTATTGGCTTAGTTCTATTTGTTATTATCGGAGGTTTTACTTGTTATTTTGTTGGTCCTATGTGGATAAAATCGATACGTGAATGTTGGCAAAATAGACATGTGAAAAAAGAACAGGAGCCATTACTACCAAAGACTGTTAAATTCAAACGTCATCATCATCACCATCATCACCACCACCACCACAATCATGATGATCAGGTTCATTGGTAGATTTCGATTTCGATTACTATAATCATTGATATAATAAATTTGATTTATTTATTTATTTTTTATTTTTGTTTTGAAATCTATAAAAAGAAATAAGTAGATGCATAAATGTATTGAAAGAGTTGTTTTTTCCCTGTAAAGAGGTCACAAGTTCTTTTGCAATTGGTTAACTGATAACGAAATATAAATATATCACCAAACATAAATATGAAAAATATTTCAACTGAAAGTGAATGGAAGTACAAGATACATTTATTATTATCGGTGGAGGTATTGGTGGATTAGCAACTGCATTAGCACTTCAAAAAAGTGGTTATAACGCTAAAATTTACGAACGAGATGTGCATTTTAATTCTCGTCAACAAGGATATAGTCTAACCATTCAAAGAAACGGTTTCAAAGCTCTGCAGAAACTTGGCATAGCTGATGATGTACAAAAACTAGGAAATGATTCAGTGATATTCGGAATGACGACATACAATCATCTAGGCGAGACTATACTTTCGAAATCGAAAACGAACAATTCCAATCGACGTTATTACAATTTTGCTGTACCACGACAATCACTTCGTCAATGTTTAATGAACAATTTAGCTGCAGATACAATTCATTGGAATAAATCGATTATTCAATATGAAACTATACTTAATGATCCTACTCACATTCGAGTTTCGTTTTCAGATAATACATTTGTGATTGGTCGTGCTCTTATCGGATGTGATGGCGTTCATAGTTTGGTTCGTAAGCAGATGCTTAATGATGAGTTAAATTATCTCGATGTATGGGCTATCAATGGAATTTCATCTCATAATAATAATAATCAGTTCTTTGTCAATCAGACGATTCAAATACTCGATGGTAAATCACGTCTTTTTATAAAACCTTTTTCAATCAATCAATCCATGTGGCAATATACTTTCAAAGCACCGAAACTATCTTCAAATGATCTCGAAGAATTTCTCAATAGAGTTCGTAATGCAACAAAAGATTGGTTTCAACCCATACCGGAATTTATTTGTAATACACAACTCTGTGATATTCGTGCTGGTCCTCTATTTGATAGAGATCCGTTGAATGTAATTAACAAAGACATTCCATGTGTGACAATGTTAGGTGATGCTGTACATCCGATGAGTCCATTCAAAGGACAAGGAGCTAATCAAGCACTTATTGATGCAGTTAATCTCGTTGAATATTTAAAACAATATCAAGACAAAGACAAAGGAATTGAACATGCATTTGTTGAATTCGAAAAAGAAATGCTCAATCGTTCGAAAATCTATATGCAACGATCGAGATCTGCTGTTAACTTTTTGCATACTGAAAATGCATTGTTGCCTGAGAATATGTTACAATTTCTCAGTGAATAATTATGAATATCAAAGTCATGTGCGGAAAATGATACAACCTGCTATTTAATTCTAGATAATAAAATAGATATTTGTTCGTCCTTGTCATCATTCTCTTTGCTATAATTGAGTCAATATTCTTCTTTACTTATCAGACAGAATTTGCAAAACCAATAATTGATAAAAAAAATTTTTGTCATGATCTTCATCTAAAGCAAATTCTCTTATTTCTTCAATAAGCATGACTTTAGAAATAAATCTTTTTCTACAATTTATCAGGTTTGTATTTATTTGTTAGCAACGAATTTCAAAAAGCATGTAAAAGCAACCCTATACTATGAAAGCAAAGCAATTAAAATCGTCCTGAGTTTAATTGCCACATTTCAAAACGTCTTTTTATTAAAATCATTAATGCAATGAATTCTTTTCGA
>ERZ778027.2633-NODE-2633-length-21344-cov-12.335244_pt1 | contig 21344 bp, 27 predicted proteins | sample MGYA00375757_ERZ778027 | MGnify/ENA primary metagenome ERZ778027 (study PRJEB29350, sample SAMN05389817) | bioreactor metagenome | isolation source: Ammonium sulfate bioreactor | place: South Africa: University of Cape Town | collected 2014-02-18 ...
ATTATATCAAATCACTTGGTTTTTGCAAGCGTATTCTTTATTCAGATGTATGTCTATGTCAATATCTTCAGCTGAATTTTCTTCTATCGCATTATAAATCGAATGTATAAGTGCTTGATCAGGTTGCTGATATACCCAACCTTGTTCATCATCGAAATAGATTATCTGATCTCGAGAAACTTCTTTAGGAACTTTTCGTATTCTTGAAATCATGACAATTACTTTTTTTTCTTTTCAACCAAAAAGAATGCAACAAATCAATTTTTCATACCCGTTTATTTTACGAAAAATACTTTCTCGTAGGCGTATTGTAAAAAAAACAAAAACATCTATCACAATGTGCAATCAAAATAACAAAAAAAAGTTCATTGTCATCAAGCTTTTTTCAGCGGTCGTCGAAAGAGCAGAACGTGTGGTTCTAAAAAATAAACAATACATTAACTTAGTTATATCAAACAGTTGTCGTCATCATTTTCTCTTTTTTTTTATTATTATTATGATTACGCTAATCAGACTTCTTCTCCTATCACGTTTTTTTCTTTCTCTTGATATCAATAATGTATGATCGATGTCAAAATACATATACATCAATGCCTTGTCAATCAGTTCCATAGGGCAGAAAGCGAAGGCAAAAAAAAAGTCAATTATGTGATCATTCATTTTTCATGAATACAATCGAATGATGCTTATCTATGACAGGATTTTCCAAATGAAAATAACAAAGAAAACGAACGATTTATATAATATTTTCTTTTCTAATTACGTCATTGACTAACCTGGATTATGCATCATAAAATGGACCCATCCAGCTGACATTTGTAAGCCTATGGAAATTAAAACGGACGAAGATCAAAAACATTCTTTTTCTTCATTCGAAAATCTCCGTCTGTCTCACCTAGATTTCTCCATTCGGTTTCAGTTAATAAATGTGTTCGAGGCACTAATTGTGCTTGATCTGGTGGCAAAATAACATGTCGATATTCATAAGTATCATCTTTATATGTTTCACTATAGAAGATTTCTTTTACCGGCATTTTTCGTTGTCCTAGATTTTATATTGAACTCAAACAAAAATCATAATCTAAAGAAAACTTTGATGATTTGATATGAATTTCGTTCGTTATTTTTTGTTTTTATTCTTTCGTTGTATAAAAAAAAAGAGACGCCAACCTGAACGCAAATATGCATACGAATATGAACAAAATCAGAAGTCAAAGAATGAGAGGAAGAACAAAGCAATGAACCTTTTTCTTGCACAAAATGGAAGCTCAATAACAAAAAAGAAAATGAGAGAGAGAGAAAAAATGCACTGTGATAGAAGAGAGTATTTTACATTATACATATACATATATATCTTGAATTGATGTAGATTTGCTTTCTTTTGATTGTCAAATAAGCACATATGAAGAGAGATTCAATTGGTTATATGTACAGTTAAAGTTCGAATAAGAATGACTTTGATGAGAAAACAATTCGTTTGAATTTTAAAGAAAAACACAATTAGATTTTGAGACTTTATTCGTCTTCGGCGAGAGAACACTTCGAACAGCATCATCGAATACCTTAAAATCAAACTCATCAACGAAAAAAAGACCAATCAATTCAAAGATTTACTTGTTTGAGACCTTTTTGCGTCAATGCTGAACATTCAACATATTTAAATGCTCGTATCTTCTTGCACAACCGTTGTCCTTGTTCACGTTTAATCGGTTGAATATTTTGTTTCTGCAATTGATTGCCAAATTCCCGATCTTCACGTAGATCAATTTTTGTTCCTAGTTTACCAATAAAAAAAAACGCATAATGAATTCATTTTTCATTCTCAATCTACCACATAGAATAACTGGCGTATCTGGACAATGATGTCGAATCTCTGGCATCCATTTATTAGTTATATTTGTATATGATGTTGGACTTATAACACTGAAACACAAGACGAATACATCGGTTTGAGGATAAGACAACGGTCGAAGTCGATCATAATCTTCTTGACCAGCTGTATCCCAAAGACCTAACGAAACTTTAACATTGTCGACGACAATATTCGATGTATAATTGTCAAAACTAGAACGATGATGGATTGTTCTTTTCTTTTTTAAAAAATGATTTCGATTTATTTCAACGTACACTGTCGGAACATATTCTTCGGGAAATGTGTTACTTGTAAATGACATTAACATACAAGTTTTTCCAACCGTTCCATCGCCAACGATGACCAATTTGATTGGTACACTTTGATGAGGATTTAATTTATTTGCCATAGGACAAAACTATCGATGTTCTTCTGTCTTTTGTTTTTTATATGGATCTGATCTTAAATATCATCTAGAAATAGAGGTAAAATGAGCAGAAATATTTCAATAGAAGAATCAACAATGAAAACTGAGACGATCAAATACACAGTAGGAACTAAGAAGTTATTGGAACTGTATAATCACATTTCTTCTTCTTCTTCTCTGTCTCTCTTTGACTCGTTGATGTTATTCTATGAGAGCAATAATTCTTTTTCTTTACTTCTTCATCGTCTCTCTCGTTCTCATTGTGCTTGAGCTTATGCTCGAAGAATAGAGTAGAATATTATAATGATCATCGATTAGACTGTAAGAGAGAACTAGCAAAAGGTCGTACTAACTGATGATGATTATTCTTCTCTGGTCGTAGTTCGTTTTTTTTTCTTGTTCTTGATTGACAAGTTGCAGCTAAGAGGGAAGGAAGGAAGGAAAAAATGTATATATTAATCGATTGATATGTAGACATTATGGATTCTGTTACGTCCAATTAAAATCGAACGAAGAATTTTATTTGCAGAAAAAAACTATTTCGACAAAAAACACAATTCGATTTTGATTTTTCTTGTATAAAAATAATTCGAAATAAAAAAATTTCTTGACAAGATGTCACATTCTTTATTTTCGATTGGCTATAAATTTCACCAATCAAATTCTGATTCAGTCATCTGAGCATATAAACGATTCTAGTAATAAATATAAAGACATTGATTAGATAATTCAAATCGTAATGAATTCGATTCTTCGACTTCGTATGTTAATTTGTCTTTTGAGAGAAAACAAACGAACTTGAAATCAAACTTTAGTTTCTCGTCCGTCGACGATCACATGCGTTCGTCACTTGAAAATGAACACTCGACGACCTCGATCTCGACCTGATCTAGTTCGTTTTATGGAAGACATCTCAATGCCTATCTTGGAAAGACCATTGCCAGATCCCGTCGAAGATTGTTATCGTGAACAAATGAAAACGAAAATTCTTCTCGATCAAGAAGATATCGAATTAGTAAAAAATCAAATTTTTGAAAGGAGAAAAACAACAACAAATCCGTCTTTAGGCATCGGAATTCGATCAATTTCGTGCGAGACGTTTTCGCGAAATGCTCGAATCGAGTAAAATCGTTTTGTTATGCCAAGAAATCTGCATTGTTCCACCGAGTAAACGACAAAAAATCTTCCTTTTGTTTTCTATTCAAACTCAATTTCAGTTCGATTCACAATCGCTAAAATGCAGTTCATGAAAAACGGCTTTACATTCACGAAATATCCTCGAATAGTTCCACAGTAGACTTGCCGAACAGTCATTTCAATTATCTAAAATTCGATTTCTTTCAATTCTAGTTTAGCATTAGCCAACGATCCTCGTTATGAGAATTTCCTACCGCCGATCTTATCGTTCGGCTTCGAAACCATTTATCTCTCTCATCAAGAGAATAACCTTCCGTTAGCTTTTAAATTACTTAAAAAATATCGAAACAATCTTCTTCTACTCGGTGGTCTCGTCAATGGACGTTTGTACAATCGAGCTGGTCTCGAAACTCTCTCTCAATTGCCGAACATCGAACATTTTCAAGGCGAACTCGTGTCGATCACTCAACTGCCAAGTAGCCGAACAGTTTCATTAGCCAGTCATCCAGCTCGATTGCTCAGTCACTATCTTGACACTTACGTCAAAGCACAGCAATCGAAATCTTAAAAACAGAGTCGATTGTTTTCTTTTTTCTAGGATAAATAAACGATTTTTTTTCTCTGGTTCGTTTTTCATTTTTGTTTTTTTTTCTAGATGGCAGGCTCAGCATTAAGACGATTAATTGCTGAATATAAACGTAGGACGACCTCGTTTTTTGCTTTGGGAGGTTGAATTTAATCGAAATTTTAGAATTGACAAACAATCCGCCCGATGGAATTCTGGCGGGACCGGTTAGTGATGAGAATTTATTCGAATGGGAAGCTCTGATAACGTGAGTAGATTGTTTGATGAACGGAATCGAGAGTTTTGTTTTCGAATGATTTTCTAGTGGACCGAGTGGTACGTCGTTTGAATTCGGAGTGTTCGTCACTCGATTGCATTTTCCACCGGATTATCCATTGAGTCCGCCGAAAATGAAGTTTATCAGCGAAATTTTTCATCCCAACGGTAGAAAACGAAGTTTTTCTTCGAAATTTAACAGTAAAATCATCGTTTTTTTTCAGTTTATCCGGATGGAAGAGTATGCATTTCCATTTTACACGCGCCAGGCGATGATCCGATGGTAAAAACACGATCTTTCGAATTGGATTCGTCGGCTTAATCGTTGTTTTTAGGGCTACGAAACCAGTGCTGAACGGTGGAGTCCTGTACAAAGTATCGAGAAGATTTTGTTATCTGTCGTTTCTTTGCTTGCAGGTCGATAGAATTTTCGAATGTTTTGTTGGATTTTGTTGTTTTTTGTTTTGTTTTGCAGAACCGAATGAAGCGAGTCCGGCGAATGTCGATGCGGCGAAAATGTTCCGAGAGAATCGCGAGAAATTCGATGAAATGGCCAAACGAAGTGTTCGAAAAACGCTCGGACTTTAAAAATAAAATAATAATCTTTTCTTTTTCTGTTGTTTCTTTTCCTTCGTCTTCATAAGTTAAATTTGCAATAGGATGAATATCTTTTAGATGATCATTCGTTTGTCACTGATCAATCACATTTCTCGTCGAGTTCGTACTGTTTTTTTGTTGTTTTTAGTTTAAAAAATTCATTGATTCTGTCGATTAGTTCGTGCAAAATCTCTCGAAAAATGTTCAACTTGAACTCGATCCAGCTGTTAGCGAACAACTCAAATCCGACAATCGAAAATTAGCGTTTTTCAAACAACACAAAGGCAAATTTCATCAAAAAACTCAGCTGACTAAAAAACTCGAAGAAACAATCAACACAATTATATCCGGTTTGATTTCCTAGCGAAGAAAACTCGAATTTTATCTCGAATTCTTCAGATATCGAACCGCAACGATTGAAAAACGACGTGAAAATCATACAGGATCATTTAGTCGAACGACGTTTGCCGATCGAACAGAAAGAACTACAATCAATCGCACAGAATGTCATCGAAAATCTCGTGAATAGCGAACGTAAGTTCGATGAGCAAAACGATTTTGAATTGTTGAATAATCTCGTTTGTTCGCAGCGAAATTGAATACAATCGCAATGACGCCCGAAGAACGAGGCAAATTAGAGTCACTTCGACAACGAGAATTAGTTCGACGATTGAAATCATCGATCTATCATTGGCAACCATTGAAGTAAAAATTCAAACGAGAAACAGAAAATTTAGCTTTTAAACTGTTTAGTTTCAATGAATATCAATCGAAGGTTTATTTAGCAGCGAATTTCGCGTCACATTACGCAATGTTCTGTCAAATATTCAATGAAGTAGATTGAAAATAGGCGAAAAAACGATCGATTTTCGGATTTGATTAGATCAAACAACGTGAGCCGAACTTTCAGCCGATTCGTTTATTCGACTTCGGCTCCGGCACTGGCTCAGTCATGTGGTAAACAGACTCGATTGATTTTGCGTTTGAATAGAAAATTTTCATCGATTCCAAAGGGCAGCTTTACATACTTGGGGCAAAAAAGCATTTGCCGAGATCTTAAACGTCGATAAATCACGCGAGATGAATAATTTATCTCAATTGATTCTTCAAAATGGTCACATAAATAAACCGCCGATTGTGGAAAACGTTGTCTATCGACAGTTTATGCCGCACGGACGTGAAGTATGAAGAAGGAAATGAAATTTTAGAGTTTGGGAACATGTGAATTTAGAATGCATTCGAACTTGTGGTGGCTGATCATACGTTATTCGAATTTGAGAATAAATTCGAGCGATTGAAAGCCGTGCGATCGTTGTGGTATAATGTCAAACCTGGAGGATTTTTGGTAAAGATTTTTTCGGGTTGATTGAAATAACACGATGAAATTTAAGATTCTAGTCGAACGAGGAACAATTCCCGGTTATACGGCGATCAATGAAGCACGAGAAAACATTCTGAATGTAGAAAAATGAATAAAAAAGTTTTTATTTTCACTCTTTTGTTTCTCTAGCGTATTGCTGTAGAAAGGAAAGCTAACGACGATGATGAAATTGAAGAAACATCTGATGATTCATCAGTCAACCATCGATTTTACCCGGCGCATATATTCTCGCCAGTAAAAAACAAATCGATATAATTTCTCAAAAGATCTCATTCGTTTTTTTTGTGTAAACAGTGCCCTCATGAAGCAGAATGTCCGAAGAAAAACTTGAATATTCCTTGTCGAATCTCGACTCGGTATCGTCCATTGCAAATCTTCGATTTCCAACAAGTAGGCCGATGGATTTCCTTCTCGATTGAAACCAACAATCGACTTTAGACCGCGCCTGATTATACGACAATTCAAATGTCGTATATCGTCGTTAGAAAATCAGCTCGAGATCCAAACGGTAGAAATCATTCTTTTCTCGATTTCTTTTTTTCGAAAATTTCTTGTTAAAGATGTTTACGGCCAATGGCCGCGTGTGATCGAGCCAATAATCGATCGAAAACGTCATCAACACGTTCGTTTATGTTGTCCGAATGGTGAATATGTGAACGTGCCTATTTCGAAGAACAAACACGGCGCGTAAGACTCGTCTTTGAATTGACTGTTTCGAATGAGATTTGTTTTAGTGGCATTCATCGTTTGTCTCATCATGCTGAGCCCGGTGATCTTTTTCCTGTGATTGGCGAATCAGTTGAAGAGAAACCGATTGTTGTTGAGAGAAAAAAACGTCGAGCTTTTCGAACGAAATGAATTCATTTTGTTGAGTTTATTGCAAAAGGATTTGTATTTTTTTTTTGTTATGATTTCAGATATAAAAATCATGGAATGTCGACCTCTGGTCACCGAAGAGAACGATCCTCCTGAAGGACACGAATCACCCTATTTACAATTCGAAACACAAGAAGATGAAAATAGCAGTGAAAAACGTACGAAATCGACTTTGTTTCAAACAAACAAATGAATTTTTTTCTCTTGTTGAAGAATCACGATGGAGTCATCAAAAGGATCTCGATGATTTCTTCGTTCGTGTTTATCAATATCATCAACGGCACGGATTTTTCTGCATACTGCTGTCCGAAATCTTCAGTCTTGTGTAAATAATCAATTTTTTCTTTCGTATTGGTTTTAAAATCATCAATTTTCCGTTTACTAGACAATTCATATTCATCGTCTCATTTACTCTCTTAATCGTTCAATGTATTGATTATCCTCTTTTATTTCGTTCGACTCCTCAAGCGAGAAACATCACACAGAAACTTCATTTCAGCGATGTTATTCAATCACCAAAACAATGTTTGCATAAGTATACGAACAACAATCCAAAATCAATATCTTTTTTTTTCCTTTTCGTCTTTCAGTATGAATTTATTAACCAATCTTTGTATTATTCTCGCAATTATCTATTGGATCTATCGTTTCTCACGTTCAGCTTTGGATTTAATCTCCTATTTCAATATTCGAGCTTTCTACGCCCAAGCTTTGGACATCAAACCAGTTGGTTTTACATATTCGAATCGATTTTTTTCATTGAATTTTCTCTTTAGAATGATCTGTTGAACATGACGTGGCACGAAGTTCAAGAACGTTTATTAATTGCACAACGTACTCATCATTTATGCATACATAAATTGAATCTAACCGAATTGGATATTCACAATCGGTTATTACGATATAAAAACTATGAAATTGCGTTTGTTAACAAAGGCATTCTACCGCCGAGATTCACTTTGCCAGGCATCGGAGAGATGTATGAGTCGATTGTTGAAGATTGAGGAGTTGATCTTTGTTTTTTTGTTGTTTTAGAATTTCATTAACAACGGGAATGAAGTTTAATTTGAGATTATTATTATTTTGTAAGTTTTGATTTGAATTTTGAAAACTGTTTTCGAATGAGAAAATGTTTGGTTTGTAGGGGGACCATCGGCACCATTTGATCAACGTTGGCAATTGAGAAAAGATTACAAAGTTCATAGTCAACGAGAGAAACTCGCCGAAGAATTGTCACGTTTCATCTTACTCTACGGTTTAGCCAATCTCCTTCTCTCGCCATTCATTTTCATTTGGCAAGTATTAAATCTCTTCTATGGCTACACTGAAGTAGGACGTTTTTTTTTTATGTTGAATTTCGTTTTTAATAATATGAGTTCGCTCGTTGAAGCTCGTTCGACGTGAACCAGGCGTATTAGGTAGTCGACGTTGGAGTAATTACGGTCGATTGTATTTACGACATTTTAACGAACTTGACCATTCGCTTAATCAACGGCTTAATCGAGGCTACAGACCAGCGATCGCTTATATGAACTCGTTTGTCAATTATAGCGTTGTCGAAACTGCCAAGTAGGGAAACAAAAAACCCAACGCGAATGTCAGCTAAAATTTGTGTTTGTTTAGATTTATCAGTTTTGCGTGCGGTGCTATTTTAGCTGTTTTAATTATTTTAACAGTTTATGATGAAGATGTTTTAACTGTTGAACATATGTTAACAGCAATGACAAGTCTCGGTGTTCTTGTTGGTATTTGTCGATCATTAATACCCGATGAAGTAAAATCGAGTCTCTTTAGCTCGTTTGATCTACTGTTGATTGTTGTTTTCAGCACGCCGTTTTCGATCCCGAACAAATGTTGCAACTTGTTCTCGCGCAAGTTCATTATCAACCTGATTCGTGGAAAGATCACGCGCATACCGATTACGTTCAAGCACAATTTGGTCAAATGTTTCAATTAAAATACGTATAGACAAAAAAAAACTGAATGTTTATTTTTAAGAATCGAGTTTTTGCTTTGAAAAGGTTTATTTTCTCGAAGAATTACTGAGCGCATTTGTAACCCCGATGATATTCTGTTTCTATTTGCGACGAAAATCTTTGCAAATCATTGATTTTCTCCGAAATTTTACAGTTCACGTCGATGGAGTCGGCGATGTTTGCAGTTTTGCACAACTCGATGTTGCCAAACATGGAGATATGAAGGTAAAATCGATCATAACTATCGAAAATCAAGATTAATTTGCGTTTTTTTCTAGTGGTTCGCACCAACAGTACCGAAAATTGTCAATGGAATTGAACCTGCAGGCATAATGAACGACGGCAAATTGGAATTATCACTAATGCATTTTCATCATACGAATCCGAATTGGCAAATGCCGAAGCAATGTCAAGCTTATTTAGGCAAGATTCAAGAACGAGGTAAATCGAATCAAATCGATTAAAAAACTGAATCAGTTTGTTTTGTTTTTTGTTTCTCTCAGCTGTCGAGGATCTTCAAGGTTCATCGATTCTGCAACAATCAATGACTGAAGTGCAAACTCTACAAAATCATCGAAGTGTCTACAGTGATCCTCAATCGGCAATGTCGATGCATAACCGTTCGGTTATTTCGAGACCATTAGTCAACACAAGCGTCTTCTCACCTTCACATACAACAGTTTCATTTCAACCGAATGCATCAATTGCACAACATAGTTTCCTCAATGGCGGAGTTTCGAGAGCCGATATACCCTATCGAAGTTTTGCACCATACGGCGTTCTCTCAAAGTAGATCGATTGACTTTCTTTTTGTGTAGCTGACTTTTTTCTGCTCTAGACTTCAATCACAAATGTACGATACGGCCGATCCACAGTCATTATTGAGCACATTGACGCCGATTCAAGGTCTTCCAGGTGCAGCTCAATTGGATATGAATGTATCGTGCTTATTTATGCATGAAGTAAGATTCGTTTTGCTGATTAAATATTCGTATTTTGTTTTTTTCTTCTTCTTCTTCTCCTAGCTCCGACATAAATACAAACATGGCGAATACGAAGATTTGGAACATATCAGTGAAGACCAAAACGATGAACCGAAATGTTAATCACGAGCAATCTCTTTTCTCCTTCTCATATTTGTAAATCATCTGTAAATAACATTTCAAAACCATCATCACCAGCAGCATATACATAGACATCCTCTTTGTAAACATTACGTAACCTCAATAGAAGCGAAACTTATTTCTAACTTTTCTATTGTAAATAATTATATCGTTCTCTCGCTTTCTCAATGTGTGTGTGTGTATCTCTATATTTTTTTGCAATTGTACTTGAAAAATAGATATAAAACAAACGTTTAACCAATGATTTTCTCTTGAAAAAGTTTCTCAATCTGAGACGAAGTATAGTTCAGTTCAGTTTCGAGAATCGAACGAGTGTGTTCACCGAGAAGTGGAGCGGAATGACGAAGCATGGATGATTTATTGATATTTTCGAAATTCACCGAAGGACCTAAGAAGAAACCGAGTGAATTAAGAGAGAGCTTGTGCAATGAAAGGATTCGTACCAACAACACGAACAGATTTCGTTCGATTTGGATTTTTCATTTCGAGAACTTGTTCAAGATGACGAACTTGTTCATTTTCAAAAACGCCTTTCATATCATTGATAGGACCGTATGGAATTTTATTTGATTTTTCGAATAATTGAAGCCATTCGGAAAGAGTTTTTTCCAGAAATCTGAATTTGTTTTTCTTTAAATACAAAACAACAATTTCGGATGAGAAAAGATTTTCTACTTTTTCGATAGAATTTCTATTAGTTGCATTCGATTGGCTACTCGAAGTTTATTACTTCGAAATAAATCATTCGTCACTAGTTCCGGCATATGAATGATCTATTTCAAATTGAATTTTTATCTGTCAAAACACAATCTGATCGTGCAATAATTTTACCGAACAAAGTTCTTTAAAAAACTGATCATTGGCAGCTGCGACAACTATTCGTTCGCCATCTTGACATGTAAATGCTTGATAGGGAACAATCGATGCATGTGCAGTACCATGTCGTTTCGATTCCCAACCAGCATTTAAATAATTCGCCGCTATATGCGAAAGAAGTGATAACTAAATCGATATTTCGAACGAGAAAACAAATCATTCATCGAAATATTTACTTGTGTTTCTAATAATGAACAATCAATTTTCGTTCCTTTGAGAGTTTTTTCACGTTGATAAAGTGCAGTTGTAATTGCACCAACTGTTGACAAGCCTGTTGCTAAATCAATGACAGCAACGCCAACTTTCACAGGTTCCTAAGTACGTTTTATCTGTTTATATTGACGAAGAAAGATTTATTGAGAATAATCGATTGATCTTACTGTACTGCCGGTTATACTCATCATTCCGCCTAATGCTTGAATAATCAAATCATATCCTGGACGTTTCGAATAAGGACCATGACTTCCATAACCTTTCAATAAGAAAATTGATTTTCTGTGAATTCGTTCTGTTTTTTCAATAGAAACCCGTTATTGAACAGTAGATCAATCGATCATTAATCGATTGAAGATCTCGATATTCGAGACCGAATTTTTTCAATTGTCCAGGAAGATAATTTTCAATTAAAACATCACTTTTTTTCGCTAACTAGAGAAGAACATCAAACAAATTTCTTTGCATATACATATTCGATTTCATCGAACAACCAACCTCTCGAATAATCGTTTGACCTTGACTACGACTCATATCAATTGCAATACTTCGTTTATTTCGATTAACACTCAAAAAATACGCACTCTGATCTTCGACATACGGTGGTCCCCATGTTCGTGTATCATCACCTTGTCCTTCAATAATCAATTGACAGCAAACTACAATCGAACTTTTTGCTCTATCGATCTACCTGGTTTTTCAACTTTAATCACATCTGCTCCATAGTCAGCTAGGACCATACTGGCATAAGGTCCAGCTAAAACTCTCGTTAGGTCGAGAATTTTTACTCCATGCAATGGTAATTGACTGATGATAGTCGACATCATAAACGAAAAGACGAAAAAAACCAGCAACAGAAATCGTTTTCTAAATGGTGCATCGAATAGAGCAATCATCTATTCGTTTACATGTGCCGCTTACTGTCGGTCGGTGTCTCACCTTGTCATTTTCTGTTTGCTAAAGATTTGATTTCAACTAAAAAACACAATTTGCGTGTTAATTTAAATGAAAATCGGATGTATGCTATATTATTTCCTCACCGTACGTGCGTATGTCTTGAAAACCGGACTCTTTCTCGCTCTCTCTTTATCTATTTATTTGTTTGTTCGCTCGTTCGTTCTTTTTTTTTCTCCTTCCGTATAAAAGAAATCGAGAGAATAAAATCAGTCGGTGGCATAGTCTATCAATCATTTTTAAAAGAGAAAAAGAAAACCTCGACTCAATCAAAACAGAATGAACTTTTTCTCGATATTGTTCACGTTAATTGTCTATTTGCTAAGAGAAATTCAAGGGAAAATTCTCAATGAATACGTCAATGCAAATATTGTAAGTCGACAAAAATTCTCTTTTTGTTTAATTTTCGACAATAATTTAGAATTTGATTTCATTGACGAAGTTTGCCTTTCATTCACATGAAGGACATATTTCCATTCAATCGACAGATGAATTCGGGGAATTCTATCTTCTAAATCGAAACGAATGGACCGATGATTTAGCGAATATTTGTTCGAAAAATGAGCTTAAATTAACTCGAGATACTAATCAAACGAATATCTGGACTCTATCAACATCATTTACGAATACAAATCGGCAGTATTTAATTCTGAGTTTATGCAATTCTACTCGAACGAATCTCAATTTAACGTATAAAATTATTCTAACAAATGGAAAGAATTTATTTACTGAACATTTTTCCAATGATGAACGAGGTGAGAAGCAAGTCAATGATCGAGAAAAACATTTCGTTTTTCTTTTTCTAGGAATCTTAGGATTATATCTGGCCAGTACAATTGTTTATATGATATTTCTCTTTGTTTTTCTACGATCGATCTGTAAGTTTTTGAATTGAACATTATGCGAATTGATAGTTTCATTTAGATTTTTCGAAACGAAAATCATTTTTCATAATCAAATTATCGATTGTGTCTGTTGTTTGTTCCTGGCTGAATAGTTTATTAAATTTAATTCTTTGTCTTATTTTTGCCTTGACGGGATCAAATCAAATGTTCATCTATCAATTTTGTTTATTTTTTGCACGATTATTTGATTTTGCAGCTCAAATTCTGTTTCTTCTCATGTTAATTCTTTGTGTCAAAGGTTATTTAATTCTTCAAATTCATTTGAAAAAATCAACTCAAATCGAAATTCAATCGTTCATAATGCTCTATACAATTTCACAACTAATCATTCTAATTCTATTGACAATCGTAAGTAAAACGTTGACTTCATCTCTATTACAATTGACATTGTTCGATTTGTTCAAGATCGCAAATCAATCGATTTCAAATGAAAATCTTTTGATGACATGTAATTATCTTCAGATGACTGTGTATTTGTTAACTTGGATTTGGTTTATCATTTCATTCGTATTGACAAATAAAAATGTAATGCCGAAGTTTGGTTATTTTCTAATTTTTTCGATCTGGTAAAACGAATTTGACTTGAAATTTCAAATGAATTGATTTATTTGTTCGAAATACGGGGAAAAAAAGGTTCGTGATCAATGCAATCGTTGTCCTATTGATTAATTTCGATGCTGTTATCAATCCTCGAATAACAATCTTAAAAACTATTCAAATTAGTATTCAACTTCTAGCCTATTGCTTGTTCGAGGTAGAGTTTCTTCGAAAGTTTTAACACGGAAAAATATTTTCAATTATTTGAATAGTTAATTATTCAAAATAAAACATTTTTCATCCGTGCAAAACTTAATCAAGTAAGTTCGTGCAAATGTAAGTTGGAATTGAATGATTTCGTTTAGATTAATATTGCGTATATCGATCCATCGTCATCGAAAACGTCGACTGCTAATGAAAATCATACAGCAAATCGATCGAATGAATTGACCAATCTTTGTTTTGTTGAAGTAAAATGAAATATTTTAGGAGAAAGAACAAAAATATTGGCTGTTTAGAATTCTTGGGCATCGAAATTTCGAATGCAGGGATATGCAAATGGACCTTTGCCTCGTCTCGAACCACGTCGAGAAATGGCGTTTCAATCAAAACAAAATCTTTCTTGAAAGACAAAAAAAATGATTTCTATTTTTATTGAAGTATAACTAGATGTTATTTTTTTTTTAAAAAAAAAGATCTAAATGAGCTAAATTGTTTGTTTGGTTAGTTAACATCTTTTTTTTTTATTTTTGACTCTTTTTCGATGATTTTTCTTTCTTGTCGACTTTTCTATGAGAAGAAAAAAAATTTGTTTATTTAAAAAAATAAAGAAAATTTTTTGATCTTTTACTTCATATTTGCTGTCGAAACAAAATCCGTATAAAGCTTATCGGGAATAGCTTTAACTGTTCGTTCGAATGTTTCACTAGGAGAAAAATAACAAAAATGAAACTATTATTGAAGTTAAAATTCAATTGAATTACGGTGGTAAAAGCATTGGTGGTGGTAACTGTTGAACAACGAGAGCTGGACGTTTGCTCGATTGATTTGTTGGTTGTTGAGGTTTATCATTTGATTTTTTCGATTTCGATTTCGAACTTTCTTTTTTCGTTGCTGATGCACCTTGTGCATTATCACCAACACCCTCGGTTAATTTATCCATATCTTCATAATCAATAACTTCATTATACGGATTGCCTAAATTTACAAATCGAAAAAGTCGAAAAACGTATTTTGTGTGTCAATGTGAACTCACTTGGATCAGCACTTGCGTGAACAGTAAAACGCTTGGGTTGAGCTTTTGGAAATGGTATTTCATCTTTTTGTTGTTTGACATGTTTGAGTGCTTCTTCCAATGAGATATAGGTTTGTTCAGCTGGTCGATCATCTTCTTGTTTCATTTTAATGCTGATTTCATATGCTGTTTCCATACAATCCAACTGTCAAATCGAAAGAGAATAGTTTTAATGAAAGATGAAATTCAAATTTTCGAACAAACGAACTTCTTCAGTTGTAGCAACTTGAATTTTACTCTTGTGCAATTCAGCTGAATCATCGAAGACCAAATTCATTTTACTTCGAATATCTTCATATTTTTTATATTCTTTTTCATCGAATTTTTCTTCTTTCTTCTTCGTATCCGGCGCATTATTTTCGCCTTCACGTGGAAGACCAACAGTCAAACATCTATTCTCAAAACAAAATTATTTAATTCAAAACTATTTCTTTTTCTCTACTTTGCACAACGAATTGTAAATTGTGTCAATGGAGAAAGTTCGATTAATTGCGGTTCACCTTGTCCAATAAGAAAAGCGAGAACTGATTTGGCAACGCAGAATTTTTCCAAACGAACTTGAGTTTTAAATTCAGGTAAATCCACCGGCAAATGTGTTGTAATTTCGACATCAAGTGGAAAATCATATCTCATCATGATTTCCGGAAATGTAAATGTACCATCATGATTTTTATATTGTTCATGTAGTTCTTTATCTTGAATTAATGTTGCAAAACGTAAAGGTACACCTGGTGGAAGAATAAATTCATCTAACGTTGCTGGATCTTGAAGAATAAATGATTCTTTAGGTTCACTAGCAATTAATTCGCCTTTGTCGTTGGTAATTCGTGATTGATATTGTTCACGACGAACGACATTTAAATGAGCATTTTTACGGAGAATAATCTTATTCCATTCGTGTGTTGTTGACGCTTCTTTTTTTCGTAAATGTGCCGGTGTATCCGTAAGAACTTTAATCGAACGTGGAAGATCGAATCGGTACAATTCGAATGTACCCTGAAAAATCCACCAACGTCTCTTTAAAATCGGATTTTTCGAAAGAATTCGACATTCACCTTGAAACCAATCGGGTATTAAGTATTTTTGTTTGTTTGGTTTGCTCTTGCTCGATGAAACTAACGGCGATGCAATGAGAAAATATCGATCGAATAAACTTTGCAAATAAAGTGTTTGATCTTTGGCTAAATTCGTATTCCAACCTTGTTCAACACGAACAATCTGCGGTAATTGATAATAATCAACGAAATTATGAAAATAATATTCGCCTGTTTCCCAAGTTAGTTTATTTGAATCTTTTAATAATTTCTCGAGTTTTTCTTTATCATTTGATGATAAATTTATTGGATATGTTGAAGCCATCGATAGCGATGATTAGGACTGTATAAATTATCGAATTGAATGTACGAAACAAACCACATCTGAATACACAAGCGAACCCAATCATCCGTATATAGATAGATTTTTTTTCGCTCTCCCTGTCTCTCGTTTTTTTGTTTCTTATATATCGTTTCGCTCGATAATCCTTGGTTAAACATTGAAATAAAGGCAATCACAATCATTCACTTGCGAATAAGAAAAAAGAAAAAGGCTTTGTCTTTGTTCGATTTATTTCGAATGATTTTAAATAGTTTACAAATGATTTTTTTGTGTGTTGATGTGTTTTTTTTTTCGTTTTGTAATTGACGAATCATTCGAGACATTTGAAATCCTTGTGCATCTTCACTTTACACATTTACAAATACAGTTTACATGCGCGCGCACACATACATACATGAGCCAGATATATGCATACATATATCCATATATATTTTTGTTTTTTGTTGAGAGATACGAAAAAAAAAACGAAAAGGGCTCAGAGAAATTTGACGAAATAAAAAAAAAGAGAAAGAGAGAGAGAGAGAGAGAGAGAGAGAGAGAGAGAGAGAGAGAGAGAGAGAGAGAACGAGAACAAACAGAAGATAAACCAGGAAGACAAGTCTATGTTGTATGTGGCTGATGTCAGTGTTTTCATCGTCATGGTTTGATCGATGTTGAAGATAAAAAGTTCGAAGAATGTGTTTTGATTAAGCAACATAACTGTACATTTTTCTAAATAAAAAAATCAAGGATAAGAAGAAAACAAAAAAAAACCGAATAAGATCAATCTTACCGATCGTCAGATAATCGTGATAAATAATCTCGTTCAATTAAGCTTTCAATTCGTTTTTTAACAAATCCTGGACTTGGCATAAAACGAGCTTTTAATTGTTGCGTAACCTGAGTTTTAAACGAACATGTTCGATTAGTATTTTAATAACAAAAAAATTTCGATTTTACTTCGGCAATTAGTTGTGTATGTGACATGCTTTTTCTCATTTTCATTATTCTGACAATTGCAGCATCGATTTCATGTTTACGATCGTCTTCAACTTTGTTTCTTGTTTCCTGTCGTTCGGGATCGGTCTCGGTTTTGGCCGTAATTGGATTGATTTTGACTCGATATAACTTCGATGTAAACGAATCATTCACAAGAAATCGATCGTGTGCGTGAATTTCCTTCGAATTCGGTTCTTTGACCAGTATTCGTTGAGTTGTTTTGCCCATGGCTAGTGGCAACAACGCACGTTGAAGATCTTTCTCATTGATATCTGTTTCTTGATGAATTTCCTAAGCAAAAAAAACCCAAAAAACATGACAAATATTTCGAGAGTGATGGTACTTCGAATGTCCATGAGTCTTTCGTGTTGAATAGAGTTAAGACAACCATTTGATAGGTCGATACTTGTAAAGTATGTTTTCTTTCTTTAGTAGTTGTTGTCATGGTTGTTGTCGGTCGTGTATCTGCATCTTGTTCGTCGTCTCTCGGTTTGCCGAAGAAAATAGCGATTAAATCCGCCGAACCTAAACTCGGCTGCAGAGTCAATTGTCTTCCGCTGTGTTTACTCAAGTAAAATCGATGAAAACATTGATAAGCTTCTCGAACAACAGCCGGAAGATTGCATTGATTGTTGGTGTTTTGTGTTGGCCAAAAGCCAGTGGTTAAAACTCGAACAAATAGATCGATGCCATTCAAATTCAACTAAATTCAATCGATTATTTTATCTATTTTCGGTCAAAATTAGATCGTCAATACTCGTTTCTGTTGAACATGCAAACGGAAATCATCAGCTGTTGAGTTTGATAGTGTGATATCTTTGAACATGCCTTCTAATTTACAAGTAAATTGACAGCCGCATTCAGTTTTCAATCTCGAAATCATGTTTTTTTCGGCATCATCCGATGCGGACTTGTTTAATAATAAACGTTTGGCTAAATGTTGTTTATAATAACGTTCGAAAACGTCTTTTTCTTCGAGATAACGAAATAACATCATGGCTTTATCGAGAACGATCTCGACTTCTTGATCGCCGAGTTCTTTACTTCCTTTTTTCAGTTTATCATCAATAAACAATGACAAATACTCCGGACTTCGTTGATTTAAATTAATAAAATATTCGAAATCCGAATTGATCCGTTTTTTAAATGTTTTATCGTCATTAAAGGCATCTTTAAGAAAATAATCGAATGTATCTTTCAAATCGAGTAAATTCTAAACGAACAAAATGAAATTCAATGGTGAAGAATGAGAGTTTTGATTTTACTTGAACGTAAGTGATCGCATTTTTGCCTTCGTCAACATTTTCAGTGACAAGTGCTCGACCTTGTGCACGTAGATAACTGCTCATACAATCGGCTATTGTGGAATGACCATTGGGAACACGTTCGAATAGTTTGTACATTGTAGCGAGATCATCACATTTGTTGAATTTAAGCATTGAGTAAACACCTGAATTTTCCATTTCGACAATTGTCTTCAAATGTTTGGTGATTAATTCCTCTAGATTTCGAAGTTTTTTCAAATGAAAATCGAGAAGAAAATCTTGGGAGGTTTTTACCTTCTAAAACCCGAACAATACGTTCTTCGGTTGATCGGTCAAGATAGTGGACGGCTCGTTCGGCTTCTTCAGTGATTCTCGTTGCTACTTTACGTATGTAAACCGATGCACTATTCTCAGCTAATAATGTCTGACTTTCGAGCTACAAATGACAATTTAATAATCGACTTTTTGTTCGTGTCGAAGAATTCGATTTACTTGATAGAATTGAGCTGATTGTAGTAAAAATGGAGTTTCGAAATCATCGGCATAGACGGAACGATTATCGATGCCCAAACTCATCAACATCTGACAAGCATTTTTCACAGCACTCCTACAAAAACAAACAAAATGTCTTCATTCTTTCAAGAATTTCGTTGATTTTACTTATCAATTAATTCGCCACGTCTTTCTTTAGCAACTAAATCTAATAAAGTTTGCCTTAAATGATCACGTATAGGCGGATATCGAACAATATTATCACGGAATAAGATAACGCCCAAATTATAGACAGGCTCAAGTTTTTGACTGCTCACATAAACTCGATCCATGTACATCAAAATGTCACGTATCATAATCATTGCTGTTCGATGATCATTCCAAGCTGAATTCAATGTTGCTAAGAAATTGTTATTCAACGAATCGAGAACATCTTGTCTGACTTTTTGTATGAGATGTTCAATGACGACTTCTCGCGTGCCTGTGTACAGTTTTTCTCCATGTTTGTGTAGCACCATGGTGTAAGCATTGCGGTACAATTCTTCGAAACTCAGACCACTGTTATTCTTTTTTTGAATTTCTTGAATGGCTGCTTTCAGTGATTTATTCCAAACATCATTCATATATCCGTCGTCCATCGTCGGCTAAAGCAAAAAAAGGGTATGTCGATAGTTCGGTTTAGTCGAAAGAAAAACAGCAAAAAAAAAGCTGATTATACTCGTTGAGCAGCAAGGATAAGTAAGTTCTGAGGCGAGATTTTCACTCGACCAGCATCGGAATTTTCCGGCCGAATGAGAAACTGACAACGTGACCGGTGTGCTTCAATGTTTGTCATCTAACTCCCCTTTGTGTGTCTGTACTCGACATATATAAACGTTCTGTTGACTTTAAAGTACGAAAATCAGCAACATCATCATGAGAGGTTAAAGAAAGAGAACGGAGAAACAAAAAAAACGAGAGAGAGAGAGAGAGAGAGAGAAAGAGAGAGAGAAAGAAGAATGAGGTGAGAGGCTCGGTGATTTATGGGCGAATTTTTCTATCTATTTTGCTTACAAAAAATTGGCGAATTCGCATTTTCTTGTTTTTATCATCTGGAATTGATACTTTGCTCATTTTGAATCTAAAATAGAAATAAATATTCATCGAATTGCATCAGGATTTATTTCGTTTATGAGTAAGAACAAAAAAGAACGAAAATTACGACATCGACTGAAACCTTTTCAAAAATAACTTACTCAATCTGTTAACGAATTACCATACACTTTAACCAATCTAAAACGACCCCAAAATACATATGACTATATTTGGTAAAACAATCCTACCAAATTGACATGTGTACAAATGTTTCCAAGATCAATGAAATATAATCTAATATTGATACAAATGAAACGTACAGATCATTTGTCTAGAAAAAAAAATGAATAAATCGATTTGGAATTGATTTAAGGCGCTAGATAGAGATTTGTGAAATGAACAGAGAGTGTAAGGTTCAAAGAGACTTGTCGCTCTTTTGTAAACAATTACGAGAGAGAATAAGCGAAATGTGCGATACAAAATTTGATGGGATTTGACCTTGATATACTTTTTATTTAATAAACATGTGGAACGATAATTTTTATTTTTTATTCTCTCCGATGGATCAAGAAAAAATACTGAGCGATTGTGACTCATATCTCTTTGATTAATGCATAAATGTGTTGCTCATAATTTTATTTGTTCTATTCTCACGTAATTCATGAAGAAAAGACAAGTCTTTTTTTTTGTATACAAAGTAAAATGAATATATAAATGCCATAGGAGAGGCACACACTAGTCATATACGCTTCTTCTTCGATGTACATACATTTTTTCCATAGCATATTAAGTGTATACTCGCCTCTATAAGAGAAAACAAGAGAGGTCGTTGGTATAAATTGATGTCATTCGTATATACGTTGTAATGTTCATCATATTTCAGTGTACGCTCGGATTCAATTTTTATTTAAAATAATGAAAGAATTTAATAACAGAAAGTTTTATTTTGAAACACAAAAATACTCAACTATGTTTTCTCCGCCACACTGCATGAAGTGGAATCAATAGGATAAAGTCTATTACAAAGCTACGACGTCTTGCAAAACTAAGTAATTGCTAAAATAGGATGTAGTTTTATCATCATCATAGCATCTTGAGAACTCTATTATTCGAAAAAAAGTCAACCGATACGATTGTTTGAATTTGTTCATAATTTTGGCTGTTTATG
>ERZ778027.2653-NODE-2653-length-21145-cov-11.357373_pt1 | contig 21145 bp, 24 predicted proteins | sample MGYA00375757_ERZ778027 | MGnify/ENA primary metagenome ERZ778027 (study PRJEB29350, sample SAMN05389817) | bioreactor metagenome | isolation source: Ammonium sulfate bioreactor | place: South Africa: University of Cape Town | collected 2014-02-18 ...
TGTTTGATGCCATTTGATATTCAAAAATTTCACTACTATCGAATTCGTTTTTTTATTGAATGAGAATGAAAGAATAAACAAAAACTTGTTCTTCTTTGTTATGAGATCAAACAAAATTTCCCTACTGGATGACGAAAAAATAAAGTAAAGAATCCATTTAACTATCGAAAGACGAATTCAATTATATTAGTTACATTTAACATATTCACATGAATTTCGAATAATTTTGTTTCGCAATTCTATTCTGTTCCATCAAAAATAAATGATAACATTATAGGAATTCAATCAAAGCGCATTGTAAAAATTACATTGACAAGTTATAAAGAAAACATAAATCGAAGTACTAAAAAAAAACTTGCTCTCATAGCTAAAACAATCAAGGTTTATATGAATACAGGAACTTTATATATTTTTAACTGTTTATCGTGATTACAAACAAATTCAGAAGACCATGCTTGCTTTAAACTGTCGGATGATTCTGATCGTTTCGTTTTGAACGTAGTCCAAAATGAAAAATTTATTAGTTCTATTCGACTTTTTATCAGTTTTTCAACTAACTGCAGTGTATATTTCATGTAAGACCTATATTCAAAATAGTAACGAGAATTCGATTATTGTTGTCGTCTGTTAAGAAAAACTACACATATATAAACTATAAGCAGAGGCCGGCTTCAATTAGCACTTTTTGGATAATTCGAGTAGTAGAATCGAATTTTAATAGTTTCATCTGTGCTTTGTGACAAAACGAGAAAAGCTTTTTTTAGAAAATCACAATGAATTTGAGTGTACAAAGAATTACACTATAGAAAACGAGAAGAAACTAAAGAGTGCACTGTAAATTGACAACTTATTTGTTTGATTTCCAAGACAACTTGGATTTATTTATTTTTCTTTCCTTCGTTTACATATTCTCGCAATTTCTGAAAAATATTGTGCAAGAACTTCATTGACTCTCTTTTTATTTATATTCTATTCTAAACAGAATAAAAACATTACAGAAATTTTTTGTTTGAAAAAAGAAGAAATGTCAGGAAAAAAGCATATTATGTTGTCCTATCAATGGGATAGTCAAAAATTAGTATTAGAAGTTTATCGTCGATTAAATGAACAAAAGATTCCTCTCTGGATGGATGTACAAGGTGGAATGAAAGGTCATTTAAGTGAAAGGTAGATTTTTATTTTCATTAAACCTATTAAAAATGGTAATATTATTTTGAAGTATGGCAGAAGGTGTCGAAAATGCAGCAGCTATATGTTGTTTTTTAACACCAAAATATCAAGATAGTGTTGCATGTAAAGATGAATTAACTTATGGAAAAGAACGAGGCGTACAAATAATTCCTGTACGTTTGATTGCTAATTGGAAACCAAGTGGTTGGTTAGGTTTTACTATAACTGGTCATAAATGGATTGATTTTCGTGATTTCGATCGAAATACCGATCTAAGAATTCAACAATTAATAGCAGAAATTCAAATGTTAGCTGGAAATAAACTTGATTGTTTTCAAGGAATTGAATTATTCAATTCTCTTAGTCTCAATTCGAATCCAACTAGTATGGAAAATAAACCAAAAGTAGAGGAAGAAGAAGAAGAAGAAGAAATGGAATTTGATTCTGATTATTATCATCGTTTGACTGTTCAAAGTCAAGGCGAGAAAAAATCGATCGATATTATCAATGATGGAACAAACAATAAGGTTACTCTTGCTACAACAGGTAATTACAGTGGTCAACATTGGAAATTGAGTCATCTTGGTGATGGTTACTATCGTTTAACGACAGAATGGCAAGGAGAAGACAAATCTCTCGATGTTGTTAATGATGGAAAATACAATAATAAAGTTTTACTCTCTCCAAGCGGTGATTATTCTGGACAGAAATGGAAAATTACATCAGTTGGAAATGGGTTTTATCGTTTAACAACACTATGGCAAGGCGATGATAAATCACTGAGCTTTACTAACAATACTGTTATGCTGGCTAAGACGAAAGATTCAAATGAACAATATTGGAAAATAACACGATCATAAGACGCATATCCATGTTGTATTTTAAAAGAAAAACGTCTCTATTTCACTAGAATATATATACGTTCGATTCGATCGTTAAGTACATAAACATATCGGTCGGTTTTACTCTTTTTTTTCATTTGTATGGTTTCATCATTTCGACTATGTTCACAATGAAATTAATTGCTCTCGCTTTTCTTCTTATCATCAAATTTGATTGTTTTGATGGACAACAAGTATGCAAACCTGATTCCAGTGAAGAAGTTCTAAGACTTACAATAGAAGAAGATCGTGTTTTTACGAGTGTGTAAAACATTATAACCTATTTTTTTTTCATAGTCTAATTTCTATTGATGAATAGACTTTAATCCTAATGATTTTTATCGTTTCACTGTTCAAAGTCAAGGTGATCGAAGATCAATTGATATTATCAATGATGGACAAAATAATAAACTAACACTTGCTCGAACAAGTCATGTTAGTAGTCAACGTTGGAAACTTCGTTCTCTCGGTAATAATTATTATCGTTTAACAACAGAATGGCAAGGAGATGATAAATCTCTCGATGTTGTCAATGATGGAATACTCGATCATAAACTTTCACTCGCTCCAACTGGTCAATATTCGGGACAAATGTGGAAAATTACACCAGTTGGAAATGGATTTTATCGTCTAACAACACAATGGAAAGGCTATAAAAGATCTCTCAGTTTTTTCAGTAATAGTGTTGTACTTGCTAACACTAAATGTTCAAATGAACAATTTTGGAAAATAACGCGAGCATAATCTAATATTATTTCTTATTAAATGTTCAATAAATATTTATTTTTTCATCAAAATTTTTTTTTTGTTGAAGCAAAAGAAAAACATGTGATTTTATTTATTTCGATATTCACTAGAAAACAAAGCAAAAATGTCAATTGAAAGAGAATCTGTCGATAATTACTCACATAGATAGAATACTTAATAACGTCCGGGTTGAAAAGTCGAACGGATCTTGTCGAAAATGCTACCTGAATAATGAAGAAAAACAAAGAAAACTCTAACATCAATCACAATACTAAGATATTGTTCTTTTTTTAATTTTTTGCATGATCACCATCCCCCGCTCATACCATCATATTCGTCGCTTGTATTCAAATTATTATTGATATTGCAATTAGCTGAATACGGATTTGCATTTGGATGAGCGCCAGTTGGATGATGTCCTTGCTCAGGTAAACTACTCCAATATTGTTCAGTTGGCGAGTCATGGAAATTACCCGGTGGTGTTGGTGTTGCTCCACTTGGATATCTGACAAACAAAATATTCAAACAGATTAAACATGAAAACAACGTTCGACTAACCGAAAGTATGGATTTTTCAAATCAACAGTATTTTCTACGGATGTATTTGTTCCTTCGATTTCCAGAAACATTTCTACATCATAACTTTGTCTAGACAAAGACGAAGAAAAAAAAATCAGGATATTCTTGTCTTTTTACAATGAAAATCCGATTTTACTTTCGATTGGCATGTAAAATCGTATATCCTTTAAGGACTTGTCCTTGACTGACTGTGATCGGTTTGACAAATAAACATCGAACTTGATACCAATGTGTTAATGGTTGAGTAGGTGCAGTTGATAGCCAAACTTGTGAACTAAAAAAATCGATCGATATCTGATTAATAATTATATTCGAATATTTCAATGTCAAACCTTGTTCCATCAAATGAAACATCGAACCAAAACGCAAGACCATGTATGACTGCTGTTGTTGTCATTTCAAATGAAAGCGGAATATTGATTTCATATAAATCTTCTTCAGCAGCTTGCAAAAAGTTGACTGTATGTTTAATTGGTTTGGCTAGACAAACTCGAACATCGAAATTATCGACAACAGGTTGTTTAAAACACTCGTCAACAGCAGCTTCACGTAATGTTGTCAAATCAACACCATAAAACGATTGTTGATACCAGAAATTCGCTTTGCCAACTTGTTCCATGTATAAACTCTCATCGGTAAATGGTGTTACATAAAGATCACCAGTTGTTGGAAACATTTTACCATTGGGTTTCAAGAATTTCTTTGCATGAATGTATGATTCTAACATACGTTCATTGTACAACATATAACCCATGGGTTCGGAGATAATCACATCGACTTGCTCGGGAAGATTGATTTCTTCGATTTTACCAGGTACAACTTGAATACGATTGCTTAAATGATTGTTTTCAATAAGAGTCTAGTCAATCGAGATTAAGAAACTCAAAAAAAAACGATCGATTGATTCGGATTTTTACTTTAGCAAAATCAGCCATGTTGCTTGCTTCGACTGCGTAGACTTTACGTGCACCTGCTTGAGCAGCAAAAAACGAAAGAATGCCAGAACCTGCACCGACATCAAGAACGACCTAAACATGAATATTCATAAACAACATGAAAAGATTGTAAATAACAACGAACTTTTCCAGCGAAATCAACTGAATTATCGAGAATGGCTCGTTGATATGTCGATGTACGAATATAATCTTGAAGCATATTTTGTTGTTGAGATAGATAACCATAGAACTACGTTCAGAATTTTGAGGATGAAAGTTGTATTGAAAAAGATAATTACTTGAAAATATTGTTCAGCTGATGATTCTTCGGTTCGTTCGGTAAATTGAGAAGCATCGATATTTTCAATGCTTGTACCAGATTTAATCGAGTTTAGAACTTTATTAAACGATAATGCATCTATTCAATCGATAGAAACTACACAATCTCATTTCTATTCGAGATATTTACCTTCAGAATTCGAGAATTTAAATAAATATGAAAGATTCTTTTGTTTAGGTAAACTAATAACAACACCCGTTGGACCCGATCGAACATTTTCTAATGTTTGATCTAATGTTACGTTCGACACCTTCGATGAGTCTTTTTAAAAAAAAAGTGCATATACGTATATTTCAATGAAATAATCATATGAAAATTACCTCCTTTGACAGACAATGTGTAGACTTTATCGGCTGAACCTTTTTCAATAGTTAACTCATGTTTATCTTCGGCTTGTTGTTTGAAATCTTCATCTGCTAACGAGATGACTTCAACATTTGAATATTCAGGCATTTTTTTTTGTCGCTTCTTCGTCGATGTTTTCTCTGTTCGATTCGAAACAAGAATGAGACCGAATAGGTAAAAGGAAAAATGACGACGATATGCAAACAAATGGTGTTCAGTCGAGCGGCACATCTACACCGACGTGTTACGTACTCATATTAATATCATCAATAGTTATATTACGTATCGAATTAAATGCACTAAGCGAGCGCCGAAAAGGAAGAGAAAGAGAGACCTGTTACAGATGAATAATTTCATAAAGATTGATATCGGATTTCAAAAAAAAACTGGAATTATCCGTAAAAACGATTTGATTTGATCAAGAAATAAAATTGAAATCAGTCGTAGCCCTCTCCCGCGCTATGTGCGCTCTAGCTCTAGCTTCTATTCGAGAATATTTGATTGGTTCTGTTGCCAACGAATCGCCGGTTTACATATTTAAGAAGGAGGATAAAAACGAGTGGCGTCACCATTTCTCTATTCGTTCTCTTTGTTCAGACCTTACACAATAACGCAATAACAAGAAAAAAAGTCACTTTTCTGTAGATCACCAACATGGATCCTATGTTTCCTGGTGGTCCACCACAATTCATTCTCGTACCTCCGGGTTCCGTGCCCGTGCCAATTATCAATCAAATGCCTGTGATGATGCAGCCAACTGCATTTCCTGTCTATGTTCAACAGCCGACAGGTCAAATTCCAGTTATGCCAACATCACAACCGCCACCGACGACGGCAATGTCAACGGATTTCGTCGCCGAAGATCGTCTCCAAGAGAAAGCTCGTCGTTGGCAACAACTGCAAACCAAACGTTACGCTGACAAACGACGTTTCGGCTTCTCTGACATCCAAAAAGAAGACATGCCGGCCGAACATATTCGAAAAATAATTCGTGATCACGGTGATATGACGAATCGAAAATTTCGACACGATAAACGTGTTTACTTGGGCTCACTGAAGTACATGCCACATGCTGTTTACAAGTTACTCGAGAATATGCCGATGCCATGGGAACAGATTCGAAATGTTAAAGTTATTTATCATATAACTGGAGCGATTACGTTTGTTAACGAAATTCCTTGGGTAATCGAACCGGTTTTTATCGCTCAATGGGGCACGATGTGGATTATGATGCGACGAGAGAAACGTGATCGACGACATTTCAAACGAATGCGTTTTCCACCGTTCGATGATGAAGAACCGCCGTTGGATTATGCTGATAACATTCTCGATGTCGAACCATTGGAAGCAATTCAATTGCAATTGGATCCCGAAGAAGATCGAGCAATTTACGAATGGTTCTACGATTACAAACCGTTGACAGACACGAAAATGGTCAACGGAACGACCTATCGTCGTTGGCAATTATCCTTACCGATCATGTCGACACTCTACCGAATGGGCAATCAGCTCTTAACTGATCTTGTCGATGACAATTACTTCTATCTATTCGATTTGAAATCATTTTTTACTGCAAAAGCATTGAATGTCGCCATTCCCGGTGGTCCTAAATTCGAACCATTAGTCAAAGATGTCAATCCGAATGATGAAGATTGGAATGAATTCAATGATATCAATAAAATCATTATTCGTCAGCCGATACGAACTGAATATCGTATTGCTTTTCCATATCTCTACAATTCGTATCCATTCAAAGTCTATCTCGCGTGGTATCATACGCCGAATGTTGTTTTCATTAAAACAGAAGATCCTGATTTGCCAGCGTTCTATTTCGATCCACTGATCAATCCCATCGCTCATCGTCATTCGATCAAGTCACTTGACACACAAATCGACGCATTCGACGAAACCGATGAAGAAGAATTCGTTTTACCCGAAGAATTCGAACCGTTTCTCACCGGAGTTCCATTGTACACGGACAATACAGCGAATGGTATCGCTTTACTTTGGGCTCCACGACCATTTAACATTCGTTCGGGCCGAACTCGACGTGCCATTGACATTCCTTTAGTCAAAAGTTGGTACCGTGAGCATTGTCCAAGTGAACATCCGGTTAAAGTTCGTGTTTCGTATCAAAAATTATTGAAATGCTTCGTTCTCAATGCGTTACATCATCGAAAACCGAAACCACAGAAGAAACGTTATCTATTTCGGTCGTTTAAATCGACGAAATTCTTTCAATCGACGACTTTGGATTGGGTCGAAGTTGGTCTTCAAGTTTGCCGACAAGGTTACAACATGTTGAATCTTTTGATTCACCGAAAAAATCTCAATTATCTTCATTTGGATTACAATTTCAATTTGAAACCCGTGAAAACTTTAACAACCAAAGAACGTAAAAAATCACGGTTCGGAAATGCTTTTCATCTCTGTCGTGAAATCCTTCGTCTCACCAAGCTAATCGTCGACAGTCACGTTCAATATCGTCTTGGCAATGTCGATGCTTTTCAACTCGCCGACGGTTTACAATACACATTCGCTCATGTTGGTCAATTGACCGGCATGTACCGATATAAATACAAATTAATGAGACAAATTCGTTTATGCAAAGATTTGAAACATTTAATCTACTATCGATTCAACACGGGACCAGTTGGCAAAGGTCCTGGTTGTGGTATTTGGGCGCCTGGCTGGCGAATTTGGTTGTTTTTCTTACGTGGTGTGACGCCGTTGTTGGAACGGTGGTTGGGCAATCTTCTTTCGCGTCAATTCGAAGGTCGTCATTCGAAAGGCATTGCTAAAACTGTGACCAAACAACGTGTCGAATCTCATTACGATTTGGAGCTACGTGCTGCTGTTATGCACGATATTCTCGATATGATGCCGGAAAGTATTAAACAGAACAAAGCTCGAACAATTCTTCAACATTTAAGCGAAGCTTGGCGTTGTTGGAAGGCAAACATTCCTTGGAAAGTACCTGGTCTACCGATTCCAATTGAAAATATGATTCTTCGTTATGTCAAAGCCAAAGCCGATTGGTGGACATCGACTGCACATTACAATCGTGAACGTATTCGTCGAGGTGCCACTGTTGATAAAACAGTTTGCAAGAAAAACTTAGGACGATTGACTCGTCTCTATCTCAAAGCTGAACAAGAACGTCAACACAATTATTTAAAAGACGGTCCGTACATAACATCCGAAGAAGCCGTCGCTGTTTACACAACTGTTGTTCATTGGCTTGAATCTCGACGTTTTTCGCCGATCCCATTTCCACCTTTGGCGTATAAACACGACACCAAACTGCTTACTCTAGCTCTCGAACGTTTGAAAGAAGCGTACAGTGTGAAATCCCGATTGAATCAATCGCAACGTGAAGAATTAGGTCTCATCGAACAAGCTTTCGACAATCCACACGAAGCTCTCTCGCGTATCAAACGTCATTTGTTAACACAACGTGCTTTTAAAGAATGTGGAATTCAATTCATGGATTTATACAGTCATTTAATTCCGGTTTACGATGTCGAACCTTTGGAAAAAATCACCGACGCGTATCTAGATCAATATCTTTGGTTCGAAGCCGACAAACGTCGATTATTCCCGGCATGGATCAAGCCAGCCGACAGCGAACCACCGCCATTGCTCGTCTACAAATGGTGTCAAGGTATCAACAATCTTCAAGACATTTGGGAAACCAACGAAGGTGAATGTAACGTCATGTTAGAATCAAATTTCGATAAACTTTACGAAAAAATCGATTTAACTTTACTCAATCGTTTACTTCGTTTAATCGTCGATCATAACATCGCCGATTATATGACGGCGAAAAATAACATCGTTCTCAATTACAAAGACATGAATCACACGAATTCCTATGGAATTATTCGTGGTTTACAATTCGCTTCATTTGTCGTTCAATACTACGGTCTCGTTCTCGATTTATTACTGTTAGGTTTGCAACGATCATCGGACATGGCCGGTGTACCGCAAACACCGAACGATTTTCTAACTTATCAAGAAGTCGCCATCGAAACAGCGCATCCGATTCGTTTGTACTGCCGATATGTCGATCGAATTCATATATTCTTTCGATTTACGGCCGACGAAGCTCGAGATTTAATTCAACGATATTTAACTGAACATCCCGATCCGAATAACGAGAATATCGTTGGTTATAATAATAAGAAATGTTGGCCACGTGATGCTCGAATGCGTTTGATGAAACACGATGTTAATTTGGGTCGAGCCGTGTTTTGGGATATGAAAAATCGTTTGCCACGTTCGGTGACGACGATCAATTGGGAGACTAGTTTCGTTTCGGTTTATTCGAAAGATAATCCGAATTTGTTATTCAATATGTGCGGTTTCGAATGTCGAATCTTGCCGAAAATTCGAATGACACACGAAGAATTCGTTCACAAAGACGGCGTTTGGAATCTCCAAAACGAAACAACCAAAGAACGAACAGCTCAATGTTTTCTCCGTGTCGACGACGAATCATTAAATCGTTATCACAATCGAGTTCGACAGATTCTCATGGCCTCGGGCTCGACAACATTCACCAAAATCGTCAACAAATGGAACACAGCTCTCATCGGTCTCATGACTTACTTCCGTGAAGCAGTTGTCAACACTCAAGAACTCTTAGATTTACTCGTCAAATGCGAAAACAAAATTCAAACTCGTATTAAAATTGGTTTGAACTCGAAAATGCCTTCGCGTTTTCCACCTGTTGTTTTCTACACACCGAAAGAATTAGGCGGCTTGGGCATGTTATCCATGGGTCACGTTCTAATTCCTCAATCGGACCTTCGTTGGTCGAAACAAACCGACGTCGGCATCACTCACTTCCGATCGGGCATGAGTCATGACGAAGATCAACTTATTCCGAATTTATATCGATACATTATGCCGTGGGAAGCTGAATTCATCGATTCGCAACGAGTTTGGGCTGAATACGCGTTGAAACGACAAGAAGCCAACACGCAAAACAAACGATTGACTCTCGAAGATCTCGAAGATTCGTGGGATCGTGGTATTCCGCGTATTAATACGCTCTTTCAGAAAGATCGACATACGCTCGCCTATGACAAAGGTTGGCGAGTGCGAACGGACTTTAAACAATATCAAATTCTCAAACAAAATCCATTCTGGTGGACACATCAACGACATGACGGCAAATTGTGGAATTTAAACAACTATCGAACGGATATGATTCAAGCTTTAGGCGGTGTCGAAGGCATTCTCGAGCATACGCTCTTCAAAGGAACTTATTTCGCCACTTGGGAAGGTCTTTTCTGGGAGAAAGCGTCAGGTTTCGAAGAATCCATGCGTTGGAAGAAACTAACCAACGCTCAACGATCAGGTTTAAATCAAATTCCTAATCGTCGATTTACATTATGGTGGAGTCCGACCATCAATCGAGCCAATGTTTACGTTGGTTTTCAAGTTCAATTGGATTTAACGGGCATTTTTATGCACGGTAAAATTCCCACATTGAAAATCTCGTTGATTCAAATCTTTCGTGCTCATTTATGGCAAAAAATTCACGAGAGTGTCGTGATGGATCTTTGTCAAGTGTTTGATCAAGAATTAGACGCGTTGGAAATCGAAACCGTACAAAAAGAAACGATTCATCCTCGAAAATCGTACAAAATGAATTCATCTTGCGCTGATATTCTTCTCTTTTCGGCGTACAAATGGAACATTAGTAAACCATCGTTACTCGCCGATTCACGAGACGTTATGGACAATACAACATCGCAAAAATATTGGCTCGATGTTCAACTCCGTTGGGGTGATTACGATTCGCACGATGTCGAACGTTATGCACGAGCGAAATTTCTCGATTATACAACCGATCACATGTCGATTTACCCGTCGCCCACCGGTCTTATGATCGCCATTGATTTAGCTTATAATTTGCATAGTGCATTTGGAAATTGGTTTCCCGGTTGTAAACCGTTGATTCAACAAGCTATGGCGAAAATTATGAAAGCCAATCCGGCTTTGTATGTTCTTCGAGAACGTATTCGTAAAGGTTTGCAATTGTATTCTTCGGAACCAACGGAACCGTATTTATCATCGCAAAACTACGGTGAATTGTTTTCCAATCAAATTATTTGGTTTGTCGACGATACGAATGTCTATCGAGTGACGATTCACAAGACTTACGAAGGCAATTTAACAACCAAACCGATCAACGGTGCGATTTTCATTTTCAATCCACGAACAGGTCAATTGTTCTTGAAGATTATTCATACGTCAGTTTGGGCCGGACAAAAACGTCTCGGTCAATTAGCCAAATGGAAAACAGCTGAAGAAGTCGCAGCTCTCATTCGTTCATTGCCAGTTGAAGAACAACCCAAACAAATCATCGTCACCCGAAAGGGTATGCTCGATCCACTGGAAGTTCATTTACTTGACTTTCCCAACATTGTCATCAAAGGCAGCGAACTACAATTGCCATTTCAAGCTTGTCTCAAAGTCGAGAAGTTCGGTGATCTCATTTTGAAAGCCACCGAACCACAAATGGTCATGTTCAATCTTTACGATGATTGGTTGAAGTCGATTTCATCGTACACGGCATTTTCACGTTTAATTCTCATTCTCAAAGCTCTACACGTCAACAACGATCGAGCTAAAATGATCTTGAAACCCGATAAAACAACGATTACTGAAGCTCATCACATTTGGCCAACATTGACCAATGATGAATGGATTAAAGTTGAAGTTTCATTGAAAGATTTGATTCTCGCTGATTACGGGAAAAAGAACAATGTCAATGTTGCGTCATTAACACAAAGTGAAATTCGAGATATTATCTTGGGCATGGAAATCAGTGCGCCGAGCGCTCAACGACAGCAAATCGCTGAAATTGAAAAACAATCCAAAGATTCATCGCAATTAACTGCAACAACAACCGAAACAACGAACAAACACGGTGATCGAATTATCACAACAACAACGAGCAACTACGAAGCTCAAACATTCGCCTCGAAAACCGAATGGCGTATTCGAGCTATCTCAGCAACTAATCTACATTTACGTACCAATCATATCTATGTTTCATCGGATGATATCAAAGAAACCGGTTATCGATATATTCTACCGAAGAATATCCTCAAAAAGTTCATTATTATTTCTGATCTTCGAACGCAAATCGCTGGTTATTTGTACGGCGTCAGTCCGCCGGATAATCCTCAAATCAAAGAAATTCGTTGCGTTGTCCTTCCGCCTCAATGGGGCACACATCAAACTGTTCATTTGCCGAACAATCTCGGACAACACGAGCATCTCAAAGACATGGAACCACTCGGATGGATTCACACTCAACCAAATGAATTGCCTCAACTTTCACCACAAGATGTAACAACTCACGCGAAAATAATGAACGAACATACTTCATGGGATGGAGAAAAAACGATTATTATCACGTGTTCGTTTACGCCAGGTTCAGTTTCATTGACTGCTTACAAACTTACACCGACAGGTTACGATTGGGGTCGATCGAATACAGACAAAGGAAATAATCCGAAAGGTTACGCACCATCGCATTACGAAAAAGTTCAAATGCTACTGTCCGATCGGTTCTTAGGATTCTTTATGATTCCTGGTCAAGGTTCATGGAATTACAATTTTATGGTAAGTTTTCTTCTTTCTTTTTAAACTCAATTTCAACCTTGATTCGAATTTTTAGGGCGTTCGTCATGATGCAAACATGAAATACGATTTAGTCTTGTCAAATCCCAAGGAATTTTATCATGAAGTTCATCGTCCATCGCATTTTCTTAATTTTTCAAATGAAGAAAATACGGACACGTACACAGCCGATCGAGAAGATCGTCTTAACTAAAACACCAAAAGCCAAGCAAAACTTTTCTATTATGATTATTATTATTCTTCTTCGTGTTGTAATTTTTCTTTTCTTTTTCTTTCTCTTTGTTCACTTCTCTGAGAATAAAAACTGACTTGTGTGTCATTTCAGAATAAAATATTCGTGTCTTTTTCTCTATCTTCTAGATAAATTTCTATTGATTTGAGTGTGTGTGTTCAAACAAATGGCAGAACAAATGGATGCGAGTAATACGAATGTAGACGGAACACTTAAATTAGCGATTAAAACACCAAAAGAAAAAAAAGATATTTCAATCAGTGCATCAGCATCGGTTCAACAGGTTCAATTTTATGACTTTTTTTTCTGTCTTTTATTCGAAAATCGGTTTTCGTTTAGTTAAAAGATCTCGTGGCAAAAGAATTTAGCACATCAATTGATCAAATTTGTCTCATCTATTCAGGCAAAATACTAAAAGATGACGAAGATTTAAAGAAACATAGTAATTCCAAAAAAAAAACTCATTGAAACTTTTCTTTGACTTATTTATTTTCAAACAAACAGACATAAAAGATGGTGTTACGGTTCATTTGGTCATTCGAGCACCAAAATCCGACACAACAGCAGCTGCAACCGCAGCACCAACAGCATCAGCAACAGCGACACCGGACAGTCAACAAACAGTAAATAATCATTGATCGATGATTTGAATTTCATGAGAATTTCGTGTCTATAGCAACCACCTCCGAATCCAACAGGTGCTTTTCCATTTGGTCTTGGCGGTCTTCCCGGTATGGGCAATTTAAATTTTGCCAATGCTAATTTCGGTGAAATGCAACAACAATTTCAACAACAAGTAGATTTTCTTTCTCTTTCATATCAAAATCTCGAGCTGTTATTTAGATTATGAGTAATCCAGCTCAACTTCGTCAATTAATGGACAGTCCGGTTATACAAAGTATAACAAATAATCCGGATTTATTACGTTCATTACTACTTAGCAATCCGCAAATTCGCGATCTCATGGAGGTGAATTTGTTACAGAGAAAACAAAAAAAATAACGATACTTTTCTTTTTTTGCTAAAAATTTCAGCGCAATCCTGAAATATCCCATTTACTTAACAATCCCGATATGCTTCGGCAAACAATGGAATTCGCACGAAATCCCAATGCAATGCAAGAACTCATGCGTAATCATGATCGTGCTTTGAGTAATCTCGAAGTAAGAAACACAATAACAAAAAAAACAAACTGATCTCTCAATTTATTATCGATTCTTTTAGAGTATTCCGGGTGGTTTCAATGCTCTACAACGTATCTATCACGATGTTCAAGAGCCAATGTATTCAGCAGCACAAGAACAATTCGGAAATAATCCATTCGCACAATTATTAGCCGGCAATGGAGGTAAATCTATCGAATTTACAATGTTTTTTTCTCGAAATGAAAAAATCTGATTTTCTAGAAAATACAGCCGCTTCACGTACAGAAAATACTGATCCATTACCAAATCCTTGGGCACCACGTGGCGGTGCAGGCACATCGAATGCACCTCCTCGTCAAACGCCAACTCAACCAACTCAATCAGCAACAACACCAACAAATCCCCAACAACAACAACCGACACAACAAGCAACAGGTTCATCATCGAATGCGAATAATTTTCCTGGTTTAATCTCGCCCATGATGCAAAACTACATGTCACAATTAGTTCAAAATCCTCAACTACTTGAAAGTGTTTTAAACGCGCCGTATATGCAACCATTAATGGATTCACTTGCATCGAATCCTGAACTATCCCGGCAAATCATCGGAAATAATCCGATGTTTGCCAATAATCCCGAACTACGCGAACAAATGATGAATTCATTACCAGCTATGATGGAACAAATGAGAAATCCCGAAGTTCAATCATTAATGCAGAATCGTGAGGCACTCGAAGCAATAACACAAATTCAAGAAGGTATTTTCAATGGAATTTGCATTTGAAAATCTCGTTTATCTTCTCTCAGGACTTCAACGATTACATACAGCTGCACCAAATCTATTCCAAGCGTTGGTTTCTTCTTCTTCTTCTTCTTCTTTCATTTTTTCAACAAAATCTCGTTTTCTTCTAGTGGTGGTCTACCAAATCTTCGTCTAGGTCCAACAATTCCACCTGCGCCCACAGCAGTACCACCACCGCCACCACCACCATCAACTGGTACAGCCACTAATCCTACGCCTGCCAATGATAATAATAACTATGCTGGAATCTTCGCACAAATGTTAAACATGATGTCGAATCAAAATATCGTAAGTTAAGAATAATTTCAATCGAATCGATTTGTAAATATCGATTTAGAATACACCGCCCGATCAACGTTATGCAGCGCAATTAGAACAACTTGTTTCCATGGGTTTCACCAATCGAGAAGCGAATATACAAGGTAAATTCACTCGACATATTTATCCACGTTAAATGACGAAAGATTCTTTTGTTTCTTTTTTAGCATTAACAGCAACGATGGGAGATGTCAATGCCGCAATTGATCGACTTCTTTCTCAATTCTAACATTTTCATTTCAATTTACAAGAAAACAACAAAATAAAAAACTAAACAACAAACAATTTTCTCTTTTTTTCTTCTTTTTCTTCTTCTATTCATGTTAATACAATGTTTTCTGTCTTTCTGTTTCTTTCTCTATCTTTATTCAATTCTTTTTCACCTACTGAAAAACCAAAAACCAAGTCTTGATTCGATTCTTTCTTTCTTTCGTTTTCTTTTTTTTTCTGTCTACGTATTCGAGAAATGAAAATCAACATTAACTATAAGAGGAAAACAGCCACAACAAAAAAAAAGAATACTGGATAAGATGCTCGTTTGTATGTACGCATAATTTGCGAAAGAAAATCAATGTCTCTGTGTATATGTAGTCATCGTGTTTGTATAAAAACAAGTCAAAAAAAAAATAACAACAACAACAGCTATCGAAAGAATTTTCTTTCTCTCGCTCTTTTTTCTTTTCTTATAATAAACGAAAAGAAGATTTTATCATTACCTCTTTGCCTTGAACAATCTCGCACGTTCAATTACGAATATCTTTAGCCTTTGATTTGATCCGTGTCTCAATATTCGAAGGACGATTTTCTCTCTCTCTTTGTTTTACAGAAATGAAATGTTCTCTTGATGTTCATATTAACAGTTAATTAAAAAAAAGATGCCAACAAAAGTGTGTTCATGTTCATTTTTTTATCACAGCACGAAGAATAAATCAATTAAACACACCAATGATAAGAAAACAAGCTGTTCTCTTCTCTTTCTCTTTTGAGTTCATCATTTGCCTGACATTATTGACTAATCTAACATCAATCAAACGTTCCTGAACGAATCGATCACAGTTCATTTTCATATTCTATATAAGTAACTGTACAATTGTCTAATAGCAAAACATTTCGAAACGAATCTTCATTAGAAACACTTGTTGTTGTTGTTGTTGCCAATAATGACGAAAACTGTTTACAAGTAAGTTAGTCGTTTTGTTCTGCTTTGAAAAACGAAAGTCATTTTGATTCGGTTAACTGTTTATGTGCGATAAAAATATCTCGTTTCGAACTGTATTATCGTCGAGAAAAAGAAAGGAAAGATAATATTACATATCTCAAAGAGTGTCGGAGAGATTCATTCTATCAGGAGATGAATGATAGCAAAAATATTCGAGTTATTCCAATCGTTTTCTACATTCTTTTTCTCATATCTTCAAGAGAATATATTTTTTTTTCTTCTTCTCATTCAATTGAGTTACTCTTGCCCAAAACGAAGGCGAATTGACAATTTTGTCATTGATTTCTTTTTCTTTGTTCCCACCATTGACATCCTATGTCGATAATTTGTTATTAATCTCGAAACAAACAACATGTCTTATTTACTGATCGAATTAACTTCTACGTCGATTATGTAACTCATTCTCTCTTTCTTTCTTCTTCTTCTTCTTCTTCTTCGTTTTTTGTTGTTTATGTTCAACACAAAAGTTAATCGTTACTTTGCTTATTTTTCAGTATGCTATCGAATTGGCCAACATCATTACAATTTATAAAAGAATTTGATAGTATAAATTCGTCGATTAAATCAGAAGAATCGACATCGACTGATGAATTAGATGAAGATCAAGCGAACGATGGCGAAGGAATTTGGAGTCCGGATGTTGAGCAAAGTTTTCATGTAAAGATTCTATTCGATGATTATTCAGACAAAAAGAATTCGGTTTTTTCTTTCAATTTTTAGGAAGCATTAACTATTTATCCGCCGTGTGGTCGACGGAAAATAATTCTCTCGGAAGAAGGTAAAATGTTCGGACGGAATGAGCTCATTTCTCGTTATATCAAAATGCGTACTGGCAAAGTACGAACACGAAAACAAGTCTCATCGCATATTCAAGTTCTTAGCAAACGAAAATCCAAAGATTTTCAAATATTATTCAAAGTACCGAACATTTCGTTGATGTTAAAAAAGAAAAGTTCGTTTGTTTTTCTCAGCAGGATTCGAATTTCAAACAAACTCATCATACATATCCGCATTATTCAACTCCAACGCCTACGTACATACCTGAGACTAATTCGCCTTATTACAATTATCAACAACCGCCAGTGTCGATTTTTTCACCGATAGTTAATTCGATGCCGTCGAATTATTTTCTCGGCACAAATCGAATCAAACTCATCGAATCAGCAGGCTACATTCAATCGAAAGCAGAAATGGATTTCGTATGTTTGTCCATCGAACAAAGAATTATTTCGACGAATTTTTTGATTTCTAGAGACATTATTTACTTCATGTGAATCAAGACATTGGCACTGAAATGAAAGCTGAAGTACGTAAATATCAACTGAAAATCTCTCGATTTCGAATTTTATTTCTAGCGAATAAATATCAATCAAATCATCGATCTTTTCCCAATGTTAAAAGAACTTTACAGTAAAACTTCAGCCGAAGCTTTTTACGTTGTTAAAGTCTGGGTCGACATGGATTACGAAGAGAATCCAATGAATACATATCATTATTCTTCAATGTAAACACAATTTGAAATAGTTATTTGTTTATTTATTTGCAAATTTGTTGTTTTCAGTTTTGAAAGTATAGAAAATAATCTAAATATTTGTACAACAACAAAAATATGCTCATTCGGAAATATACTCGCCGAAAAGATCGAAGTAAATACTTTTGACACGAACAAAAAAAAACCAACGATGATTTGATTTTGTTTTCAAAATAGAATGATACAATGAAATATAATGAATTCAGCAAGAAATACATCTCGCGTTCAAACGATACGACCATGTGTGATTTTATGATTAAATTTATTGAAAAACTTAAAAAAGGAATGTACATGCGTGATATGATGAACGTCGTTCTCGAACGTTTGGGAGTTATTCAAGTAAATATACCAGATCAATTCGAATCTGAATTTGTTGTTGTTTTCTTTTTGTGTATATAGACAGTCGTGGACAAAGAAACGAATGAATTACTTTTATGTATTGCGTATATATTCGAAATAAGTGAATCATCAGGTACACAATCAGTTGCTTATCATTTATGCGATTAACTACTATTCGAACAATTCAGTACTACTAATCAAGGCTTATTTTCTATTCTTATTGATTTATACTCTACTTGTATATTCATACGATTAGTGTTCATTTTGGTTTTTGTTTTTTTCTGTCTTTTCTGTCTCTAATAAATTATTTTTCAAATGAGTTCGTGTAGAAAAACTATTTCGATTTATTGAGTAGTTTGACTTGTTTTCGAACGAAAAAGACGTTGAAAAAAGCCTTGTGGCTTACGATAGATATATTGTTCAAGAATTCGATCTTTATTCGATTCATCGAACGGTTCTAATTGATCATTATCATCGATTTCCATCCAACCAAAGATCTTATCCGATTCATCGATATAATAAAGACCATTTTCGAGTTTAATTGGCGCTCGTCGAGCATAATCACCTTGCCAATAGTTGTATAAATTATTCTGTTCAGCAATATGTACATGATCGTCAATGACATCAGTTATAATTGCAACATGTCCGAAAGGCATTCGTCGACTTCGTTTGTAAATGAGTAATGAATCTTTTTTCGGTGGTTGACGAGAACCATTCGCAATTGGACGTAGAGCAAATTGTTGACCGTCAGTCACTCGTTCGATATGTTGAACATCCGTCCAAATATTACAAGCAGAGGGAATGTCACGAAATACACAACCTTTTCGAATTAATAACCATCGACGAGCGAATTCAACGCATTGCCATTGATAGCCCGTGTAAATTCCATGAAGATATTGACGGCCTATTCGAAAAATACTACTATTGTGATTGGAATAGGCTGGAACATTGGTTGATGCAATGCCTTCGACTTCGTTGAATGGAACAGATGTCTTTGAGGGTGTTGAGTGAGCCATTTGAGATTTGTTTGTTGTGAAATGAATCAAGAAGTAGTTTATATATGTAGGATAGCCAATGATTTTGTAGAAGAACAGGAGAATGACAAAGCATTTTTATGATTTATTAGTCATCTTGTTTTGTAAAAGATGTACTATGTGCCAGTATGTTTTGACAGATTTTGAATGAGATGAAATGAATAGTAACTCTCCTTCTACCATAGTTAAATGATTATCCGCAAGGCCTCTAGGACAGAGAAGATGGCGTTCGGTAGCAGTGTATTTTATTGATTTATTAAAAAGTAAAAAAATAATTTTTATGAATAAAAAGGACACTTGTAAGTCATTTATTGAGCATGTATTTCCTGTTGATGCTGTGCATCAATATGTTTCACACCGGTGACTAAACCACTTGTTCGATTACGAATTAGATCATCGGCTGTAATTTCAATAATGCCTGAATTCTTTTGTTCATTATCCAATCGACATAGATCGTCGATAACACGTTTTGTTCCGTAGTAACTATGTCGAACGATATCATCTTTAAATCCATGACCTAAAGTCACACATTCGACATTATTAACCAGAACTGTATGTCCTTGATCGAGAGCAAAATTATAAACTTCTTCACATTCGATTTCTGGCGGCGCAGAAGCAAGTGAACAAGGCATAATCCATCGTTGATTCATACGAATCGGATGCCAAGCAGTAATAATAAGACCGTTGTCGAACTAAAAATGAAAAAGCAAACCATCAAATGTGAAAAATCAATGTGAAAACTAACCACAATCATTTTAGCTTTATTATTTGAACATTTTGTTTTGACAACGTAGTTAACTGTGCCTCCGTGTGGCGCAATTCGATCGCCTGGTTTAATATTTTTGACTAATGTCGTTGAACCATTCATAAGATGAACTGTACATTGACCATGAAAACATCCAGCAGATGCATTATGATAGACTGACATATCGATCGGAGCGCCTGTTTGTGGCGCAGGTTTAGGTGCTGGTAAACCGCAAAATATACTGTCCATTTCATCACGAACTTCAGTAAAGAGTGTACCCTTTCCATAATGTTGTACACCGGGATCTTTGAAATTGTTACAATATTGAAGGAGATGTGCCCCTAGAAATCATCGATTTTCGTATTGTCATAATTATCAAAATGAAATTTACGTGTTAGACTTGGCAGAAAATGAACACCCCATTTTTTAAACCAATCATCTCGTGAAATAGCTTCTTCGACTTGACCAGTCAGATCTGCTTGTAAATCGTCGATATATTCATCATGATTGACGGCATATTGTTTGAATTCTTCTTCTAAAGCTCTCAATTGTTGTAGAGTTCTTTCGACTTCTGGTTTTCCTTTAGCTGGATTTTTCTCATTGAGTCGTTTGGCTTCGAAAACCGATCGAACACAATGAACAAGTTGAAGACGAAATTTTTGTTGATCAATACGTTGAATAACATTCGGTTCTGGGTTTTTATTAACTACAAATTCGATTTTCTTACGTTTTTCATGTAAAGTATCGTAGATCAAAGCGAATTTATTGTCAACTAATGCTTCAGGTGCGAGAGGAATCAACAAATCTTTGCTTTGCCCGTACGTAATTGCTCCCAATTCGAAAACTGTATTTTGTCCATTGACACTCGTTGTATACCAACGTGTATAGTCCGACGGTTCAATACGTTGCCCCTGTACACATACCTAAAATGAATTGTTCAAACTGTCATTATAGAAGTATGTTTTTTTTTTCGTTTTACCTCGACATTCGTAGCTACAGTTGTTAATGTTGTTGTAATTGCATTGACGAAGATTGTTCCAACGAATGATCCATCAGGAATGAATGCATACGATCCTGAATTACCCAAGATGGCAATATCTTCGAGAAGTTTACTATCTAA
>ERZ778027.2671-NODE-2671-length-20992-cov-3.649472_pt1 | contig 20992 bp, 20 predicted proteins | sample MGYA00375757_ERZ778027 | MGnify/ENA primary metagenome ERZ778027 (study PRJEB29350, sample SAMN05389817) | bioreactor metagenome | isolation source: Ammonium sulfate bioreactor | place: South Africa: University of Cape Town | collected 2014-02-18 ...
GATAGGCCCAGTTGTGCGGGTACTTGTTGGTGACGATCGTCATGCCGCCCTGCTTGAGACGCGGGATGGCATCGGGTGCCGGCACCTCGATCCAATCGACCTGGCCGGCCAGCAGCGCGGCGGTGCGCGTCGCTGCCTCGGGCATCGGGAACAGGATCACCTTGTCGAGCTTGGGAACGCGCGCCTTTTCCCAGTAGTCGGGATTGCGCGACAGCTCCAGGCGCTCGCGCGGCACGACGCGATCGACCTTGAACGGACCGGTGCCCGACGGCTGCAGCGCGAACTTGGTCCAGTCCTTGCCCGTCTTCTCCCACTGGGTCGGGCTCGAGAAGAAGATGTAGGACATGTCGTAAGGGAACAGCGAGTTCACGACCTTGGTCGTGAGCTCGACCGTGTACTTGTCGATCGCCTTGTAACCGACCAGCGTCGGAATACGTCCACGCGCCTGCGCCAGCTGCTTGCGGTCGAACTGCGGCGACTTGTCGTTCAGCAGCTTTTCGAGGTTCCACACCACCGCGTCGGCGTCGAAGTCAGAGCCATCGTGGAACTTCACGCCCTGCCGCAGCTTGAACACCCACTTGGTCGGATCGCCTTCGACCGCCGACCATTCGGTCGCCAGGCCGGGACGGATGTCGGCGATCGTGTCGGCCTTCGACAGGTCCCAGTTCACGAGTGCGTCATAGATGGTGTAGCCAGCGAAGCGGAACCCTTCGAAGCCCTGGTCGGGCTGGCCGGTGGTCTGCGGGATGTCGGCCGCTGTCATGCCGATGCGCAGAGTGCCCTGCGCCAGGGCAGGCGCTACCGCCAGGACGCACAGGCCCAATCCGGCAACTGCGACGCGTAGGTGCTTGAACATTCGACGCTCTCCTGTCCGGCGCACCCTGCGTGGGGCGCTCGACAAGAGTGCATGCAAGCGTCAAGCCAAGAGCACTTGCAGTCCCCACGAGTCTGGGGCGGCATGTCGCTTGCATATCCACGTACCGGAGGAACGGATGCCCGAGTCGAAGACAGCCATCACCCTGGAGGAGTTCCGCGCGCGCGCCGCCGGAACCGGCCTGCCGCTCACCGAGGAAGACATCGGGCACCTGCACAAGGGCTACGTCGGCCTGCTCGAGCTGATGCAGCGCATCCCGAGCCAGTGGGCCTGGGCGGCCGAGCCGCCGCACGTCTTCCGCGCCGATGAGTAGGCCCGCCCAATGACCGATCACATGACCGACCTCACGACGCTCAGCATTGCTGACGCGGGCCGAAAGATGGCGCGCGGCGAGTTGACCTCGAAGGCCCTCACCGAAGCCTTCCTCGCCCGCATCGCCGCGGTCGACGGCAAGCTCTCGAGCTACATCACCGTGACCGCCGAGCGGGCTCGCGCTGCCGCGCTGCAGGCCGACCTGGAAAGGAGCCGCGGCTACACCCGCGGGCCGCTGCACGGCATCCCCGTCGCCCTGAAGGACATCTACGAGACCGAGGGCGTGCTCACCACCGGGCATTCGCATCTGCTGGCCGACTACGTGCCCTCGGTCGATGCCGAGACGGTGCGCCGCCTCAAGGCCGGCGGCGCCGTCATCCTGGGCAAGCTGGCGACGCACGAGTTCGCCAACGGCGCGATGACGCCCGACCAGCCCTTCCCGTGGGCGCCATGGGCTCCGATCGCGGCGGCTCGATCCGCAATCCCGCCGGCTTCTGCGCCACCGCCGGCATCAAGCCGACCTACGGCCTGGTGAGCCGCTGCGGCATCTATCCGCTGTCGTTCAGCCTCGACACCGCCGGGCCTCTCACCTGGACGGTGGAAGACAGCGCTCTGATGCTCGACGTGCTGGCCGGCTACGATCCCAATGACCAGGCCTCGGCCAAGGCGCCCAAGGTCGATTACGGCGCGTCGGCCCATCGTCCGATCAAGGGCCTGCGCATCGCGCTGGCGCGGCACTGGTACGCCGGCGTCACGCCCGACATGGACAAGGGGCTCGACGAGGCGGTGCGCGTGTTGCGCGACCTCGGCGCTATCGTCGAGGAGGTCGTCTTCCCCGACATCCGCGACTATCACATCTGTGGCCGCGTCATCATCACCGTCGAGGCGCACGCCATCCATCGCCAGGAGGTGATCGCGACGCCGGAGAAGTTCGGCTACACGACGCGGCGGCGCTTCCAGCTCGGCGCCTTCATCTCCGCCGAGCAGTATCTCTCCGCGCTTCGGTTCCGCCGCAAGCTTCATCAGGACACCCGCGAGGCCATGCGCGGCTACGACCTGGTGATGACGGCAAATCATTGGGGCGCGCCGGAGATTTTCGAGGAGCCGCAGACGATCTTCCATTTCCTCGGCAAACCATCGCTCACCATGCCGTTCAATGTAACCGGTCAGCCTGCTGCGACCGTGTGTTGCGGCTTCAGTGCCGACGGCCTGCCGCTGGCCTTCCAGCTCGCCGGACGTGCCTTCGACGAAGCCAGCGTCTTTGCCGCCGGTGCCGCTTACGAGCGGGCGACGCCGTGGCGATCGCGGCGCCCCACCCTCTGACCGATCGGAGAAATATATGACGGACAAGGCCAGGCTTTCCCGCCGTTCGATCCTCGCCGGCGCCAGTGCCCTGGCCTTGCCCATCGGCGCCGGCACGCCTGTGCTGGCCCAAGAGAAGGTTATCCGCTTTGGCATTTCCATGGCGGACGTGCCGCTGACCACCGGTCAGCCCGATCGCGGCGCCGGTGCCTACAAATTCACCGGCTACACGCTCTACGACCCGCTGGTCGCCTGGGAGATGAACCTGTCCGACCGGCCGGGCAAGCTGATCCCCGGCCTGGCCACAGAATGGAAGGTCGACGATGCCGACAAGACGTTGTGGACCTTCAAGCTGCGCGACGGCGTGAAGTTCCACGACGGTTCGACCTTCAACGCCGATGCCGTGATCTGGAACTTCGACAAGGTGTTCGACACCAAGTCTGCGCAGTTCGACCAGCGCCAGGCCTCGCAGGTGCGGCCGCGGCTGCCTTCGGTCGCGAGCTACAAGAAGCTCGACGACATGACGGTGCAGGTGAAGACCAAGGCCGTCGACGCGCTCTTTCCCTACCAGATGCTTTGGTTCCTGGTGTCGAGCCCGGCGCAGTTCGAGAAGCTCGGCAGGGATTGGAACAAGTTTGCCTCCGAGCCGGCGGGCACCGGCCCGTTCAAGCTGGCACGCCTGGTACCGCGCGAGCGTGCCGAGCTGGTGAAGAACGACGCCTATTGGAATCCCGAGCGCCTGCCCAAGGCCGATCGCATGGTGCTGATCTGCGCGCCGGAAGCTTCGACGCGCACCGCGGCATTGCTTTCGGGCACGGTCGACCTGATCGAGACGCCGCCGCCCGATGCGGTCGACCGGCTGACCAAGGGTGGCCTGAAGATCGTGCAGAACGTGACGCCGCACGTCTGGAACTTCCATCCCTCGATGGTGCAGGGTTCGCCCTGGGCCGATATTCGCCTGCGCAAGGCGGCCAATCTCGCGATCGACCGCAACGCCATCGTGCAGCTCCTCGGTGGCCTGGCGCAGCCGGCCTACGGTCAGGTCGACAAGACCAGCCCATGGTTCGGCAAGCCGACCTTCGAGCTGAAATACGCGCCGGACGAGGCGCGAGCGCTGATGAGTGCGGCGGGCTTCAGCAAGGCGCAGCCGCTCAAGACCAAGTTCGTGGTGGCCTCAGGCGGTACCGGCCAGATGCTGTCGTTGCCCATGAACGAGGCGATCCAGGAAATGTTCAAGGACGCCTATATTGACCTCGAACTGAAGGTCGTCGAACTCGAGGCGCTCTACACGGCGTGGCGGGCCGGCGCCAAGGCCGACATGAACAAGGACGTCACGGCGAACAATATCGCCTATGTGACGTCGGACCCGCTCTACGCGCTGACACGTTTCTTCCATTCCAACCAGGCGGCACCTGTTGGCGTGAACTGGAGCTACTACGCCAATCCCGAGGTCGACAGGCTGATCGACGAGGCGCTCGCCACCTTCGACGCCACCAAGCAGGATGCCTTGATGGCCAGGGTCCACGAGAAGGTGGTGGACGACGCCGTCTTGATCTGGGTCGTCCACGACACCAACCCGCATGCGCTGTCACCGAAGGTCAAGTCCTACATCCAGGCCCAGCACTGGTTCCAGGACCTGACGACGATCGGGACCTGATCGGCCGCCTGCCGATCTTCCAGAAGGGTGTCATCCCGAGCGTCAGCGAGGGATCTTTACTGGTCCGCAAAGATCCCTCGGCTTCGCCTCGGGATGACACCATTTTTGCGCTGGGCGCTTCCCTTTGACCCGGGCGCTGCTCTAGCAGCCGAGCTTCCTCGCGACTTCGGCGATCGAGTTGCCGACGACGTCCCAGTCGCCCTCGACCTTGAGGTCGCGTGTCTGCTTGGGACCATGCTCGGTGGGGCGGAGCACGAAGCCCGTGGACAGGCCGCATTTCTGTGCTGCCGCCAGGTCGCCATTGTGGGCCGCCACCAGCATGACCTGATGGGGCTTCACATACATCGTGTCGACGACGCCGAGATAGGACTCCGGATCGGGCTTGTAGTGCCTGTAGGTCTCGCCCGAGAAGCAGTGATCCCAGGGAATGCCGGCGTTTTTGGCCATGTTGATCAGGAGCGCCACGTTGCCGTTGCTGAGGGTGGCGACGACGAATTTCTTCTTCAGGAGTCCGACGCCCTCGACCGAATCGGGCCAGGGGCGGAGCTTGTGCCAGAGATGGGCGAAGGCCCAGGCCGCCTCCTCGCCGGGGTGCTTCAACCCGCGCTTCGCCAGCAGCATCTCGAAGGACTCCTTGTGGAGGTCGTCGAGCCGGGTCCAGGGCAGCTCACCTCTGCGCACCCGGCCCATCTGCGGCTGGTAGAGGCCGCGCCAGTCGTCGGCGAAGGTCGTCCAGTCGGTTTCGAGCCCATACTGCTTGCCGAGCTTAGGCAGGTCCTCGATCAGGCTGCCGCGCCAATCGACCACTGTGCCGAATACGTCGAAGATGCAAACCTTGAGGTCCGCGAGATCTTTGGCCATGAAAACGATCCTCCGTTGGCCACAGTGTGGCGCCCGGCGGCGCGCTTGGGTAGGGTCCACGCATGGCCTGGAAGAACGACACGGTGATCGGCACGGACGGCAAGCCGCGATGCGGCTGGGCGTCGGCCGACGCGCTCTACGAGAAGTATCACGACGCCGAGTGGGGCCGCCCGCTGCGCGACGATCGCGCGCTGTTCGAGCTGCTGACGCTCGAAGGCTGTCAGGCCGGCCTCTCCTGGATCACCGTGCTGCGCAAGCGCGAGCACTATCGCAAGGTCTATGACGGCTTCGATCCGCAGAAGATCGCGCGCTACACGCCCGCCAAGGTCACCAAGCTGCTGGCCGATCCCGGCATCATCCGCCACCGCGGCAAGATCGAGGCCAGCATCGGCAACGCCAAGGCCTATCTCGCGATCGTCGAACGCGAAGGCTCTTTCTCGAAGTTCCTGTGGAGCGTGGTCGACGGCAAGCCGAGAAAGAACCGGCCGAAGTCCTTGAAGGGCGTGCCGGCGAAGACGGCCGAGAGCGACGCCTTGTCCAAGAAGCTCGCCAAGGCCGGCTTCAAGTTCGTCGGCTCCACCATCTGCTACGCCTTCATGCAGGCGTCAGGCATGGTCGACGACCATGTCGTGGGCTGTCATCGCTGCAAGGAGTGAGTTTTGAGCAAGCGTGTGTTCATCGGCGCCCTCGGCACCGAGACCAACCAGTTCGTGCCCTTTCCGACGGGTCGTCGCGGCTACGAGGAGCACGGCATCTGGCACGGCGACGCCACCAGGCACGAACCGACCAACTTCACCGCGCCGCTGCATGTCTGGCGCAAGGAGACCGAGAAGCGCGGCTGGACCGTGATCGAGGGGTTGGCGACCTTCGCCGCCCCGTCAGGTACCACGGTGCGCAAGGTCTACGAGGACTTCCGCGACGAGATGCTGGCCAATATCAAGGCCGCCCTGCCGCTCGATGCCGTGCTGATCAACGTGCACGGCGCCATGGTGGCCGACGGCTACGATGATTGCGAAGGCGACCTGCTGTCGAGAATTCGCACTCTCGTCGGCCCCAAGGTCGCGATCGGCGCCGAATTCGACCTGCACTGCCACCTGAGCGCTTTGATGCTCGACAGCGCCGACGTGCTGATCGGCTACAAGGAATACCCGCATACCGACACGATGGAGCGCGCCGGCGAGCTGTTTGCGGTCATCGCCGACACGGTCGACGGCAAGGTGAAGCCGGTCATGGCGCGCTACGACTGCCGGATGATCGCGCAATACCGTACCTCTGTGCCGCCGATCAGCGAATTCGTCGTGCGCATGAAGTCGCTCGAAGGCAAGAACGGCATCCTCTCGGTGTCGCTCAGCCACGGCTTCTCCTTCGCCGACGTCGAGGACGTCGGCACGCGCACTTTGGTCGTGGCCGATGGCGACAAGGGCAAGGCCGAGGCGCTCGCCAAGCAGCTCGCCGGCGAGCTGTGGGACAACCGCGAACGCTATGCCACCAAGTACCTCACGATCGCCGAGGCGATGGACCGCGCCGCTTCGCACAATCAGGGCCCGCTGGTGCTGGCCGATCGCGCCGACAACCCCGGCTCCGGTGCGCCCGGCGATTCGACCTTCGTGCTGAAGGCGCTGGTCGAGCGCGAGATCGGCCCGGCACTGTTCGGCGTGATGTGGGACCCGATGGCCTTCCAGATCGCCGAGGAGGCGGGCGAGGGCGCGCGCATCCGCATGCGGCTCGGCGGCAAATCGGGCGCGGTGAGCGGCGACCCGGTGGATCTCGACGTCACGGTGAAGAAGATCGCGCGCAACGTCTTCCAGCCCTACGGGCCGGTGATGTCGCCGCTCGGTGACATGGCGCTGCTGTCATCGGAGCATGTCGATATCGCTATCTGCACGCGCCGCAACCAGACCTTCCACGCGGATGCCTTCCGCGCGGTCGGCGCTGAACCCGCCGACTATCGCGTGGTGATCGTGAAGTCGGCGCAACACTTCTATAACGGCTTCGTCGGGCTGGCGAAGGAGATCCTCTACGTCGCTTCGCCAGGGGCTGCCGATCCCGACGTCACGCGCTGGCCCTATACCAAGCGCAAGACGCCGTTCTGGCCGAAGACGGCCGATCCCTGGAAGTAGCGCCTACAGCAGCGGCGCCAAGGCCTCGCGCGTGGTCTTGCCTTCGACGACGGGCACAACCTCGAACTCGACGACTTCCTGCCAGTCGGCGATCCAGCGCTGGAAGGTGGTGATGTCGTCGGTTTCCATGAGCTGGAAGCAGCGGCCGAGATCGGCCGTCACGTAGCTCGCGACGAAGGTGAGCCCGTCGGGCAACGCGCGACCCTTGTCGCGCAGCTTGCGGTAGACGGCCTTCCCGTCCTGGTTCTTCAGTTTCTCGACCACCATGAAGAGCATCTCTGCCTCCCGCTTTGTCTGAAATGTGGGATATTGTCGGACGACATTTACGACAGGAACCATACAAATGAAGATCGCCGTCGTCGGCGCCGCCGGGCGCATGGGCCAGATGCTGATCCGACAGATCGCACGCACCGAGGGCGTGTCGCTGGCCGCCGCCAGCGAAGCGTCGGGCAGCAAAGCGATCGGCAAGGATGCCGGCGAGGTCGCGGGCCTCGAGGCCAACGGCATCAAGATCGGCGGCGACAGCGCCGCCGCCATCGCCGCGGCCCAGGCCGTGATCGACTTCACCGTGCCGGCAGCCACTGTGGCCCATGCAAAGATCGCCCAGGACAAGGGCGTGGCGATGGTGATCGGCACCACCGGCCTCGACCCGCAACAGGCGGCGCTGATCCACGAGGCGGCGAAGAAGGTGCCGATCATGTGGGCGGCCAACATGGCGCTGGGCGTCAACGTGCTGCTGGCGCTGGTCGAGAAGACCGCTGCGCTGCTCGATCACCACCGCCACAAGATCGACGCGCCTTCCGGCACGGCGCTGGCCCTGGGCCGCGCCGCGGCGGCCGGCCGCAAGGTCGAGCTCGAGAAGGTGTGGCGCAAGAGCCGCGACGGCCATACCGGCGCGCGCCCCGTGGGCGAGATCGGCTTCGCGACCCTGCGCGGCGGCGAGGAGGTGGGTGTGCACACCGTCTACTTCGCGACCGGCGGCGAGCGGCTGGAACTCAGCCATCGCGCCTTCAGTCGCGAGGGCTACGCCTCGGGCGCCGTCACCGCCGCCAAGTGGCTGGAGGGCAAGAGGCCCGGGCTCTACGGCATGAAGGACGTGCTGGGGCTCTGAGACGATCCCTCGACGGCTCAGTCTCAGTGTCTCTAGGCATGGCGGAAGATCATCAGATCGTCCTTCCGCCAGCCGACCATGACATCGGTGCCGGCGACCATCGTTCCATTGTCGCGCCGCGTCGGATTGAGAAGTGAAGCGGCGATCGTTCCTGCCACAGTCTGTACATAGACACTGACCTTCTCGCCGACGAACAGGACGTCGGCGATCTTGCCGGGCAGAGAAATGTCTACCGACGTCGAAGCCGCCGCATCGGAGGCCATGTACACGCACTCGGGACGCACCATGGCAACGACGCGATCGCCGGCCGACAGGCCAGGAGTCGCCGCGACGTCGATCGGCTGGTCCCGTCCGTCGAGCTGTAGCTGCATCCGGCCACCGTTCATCGATCGGATCGTCCCGCCGATGCGGTTGGTCTGGCCGATGAAGTCGGCAACAAACGGCGTGGCCGGGCTGTTGTAGATTCGCGCCGGCGTGTCGAACTGCTCGATCCGGCCGTCATGCATAACGGCCACCCGATCGGCCATCCCCAGGGCTTCCTGCTGGTCGTGCGTGACGAAGATCGTGGTGATGCCCAGGGTCTTCTGCAGGCGCCGCAGCTCGATCTGCATCGATTCCCGCAGCTTGGCGTCGAGCGCGCCGAACGGTTCGTCCAGCAGCAGCGCCTTGGGATGGGTGACCAGGGCACGCGCCAGGGCCACGCGCTGCCGCTGGCCGCCCGACAGCTGCGCCGGGTAACGGCGCTCGAAGCCCGCCATCTGCACCAGCGCCAGGGCCTCGGCGATACGCCGGTCGGCGAAGTCGCCGCGGATGCCCTGCATCTTCAGCCCGAACTGCACATTGTCGTGCACGGTCATGTGCGGGAAAAGCGCATAGCTCTGGAACACCATGCCGAGGTCGCGCTTGTGCACCGGCGTGCGGGTGATCGGCAAGCCGTCGACCAGGATCTCGCCGCTGGTCGGCAGCGCCAGGCCCGCAATGCACCGCAGCAGCGTGGTCTTGCCGCAGCCGGACGGCCCCAGCAACGCCACGAACTCGCCCGGCTCGATCGACACGTCGACCGCCTTCAGGGCATCGACGGCGCCGAAGCTGTGACGCAAGGCACGGATGTTGACCACGGCGCCGGACGCCGGGCGTGCACTGGTCGCGGGAAGCGGGCTGGGTTGGGCTGTCATTCTAGTGCGACGTGAGCATGACGTTGCGAATACCAAAGGCCCTTTCGAGGATCAGGAGCGCCACCACCACGATGGCAATCTGGATGGTCGAGATGGCGGCGACGGCCGGATCGTAATTGTAGACGAGATAGCTCAGGATCGAGACCGGCAGCGTCGTCGTGTCGGCCGTGGTCAACAGCAGGGCGACAGCCACCTCGTCGAACGACATGAGGAAGGCAAAGATCGCGCCGGCCATCACGCCCGGGCGGATGATCGGCAGGGTCACGTACCAGGCGGTGCGCCAGCGGTCCGCGCCCAGCACCCGCGCCGCATCCTCGATCTCGCGGTTCATGCCGGCATAGACGCCAAGAACGGTGCGCAGCATGTAGGGCACCGTGATGATCACGTGGCCGGCGAGCAGCGACACGAAGGAATCGCCGATGCCCAGCCGAGCGGTGAAGAACAGCAGGCCGACCGCCAGGATGATGGTCGGCAGGCTGAGCGGCGACAGCAGGAAGGCCTCGATCCAGCGCCGGCCCGGCAGGATCCCGCGGATCAGCGACAAGGCCGCGGGAATCGCCAGCAGGCTGCTGATGAGCGTCGCCATGACGCCGAGCCGGACGCTGTTCCATAGCGGCGTGATGAATTCAGGATCGCCCAGCACCTTGTCGAACCAGCGCAGCGAGAAGCCGCTGGGCGGGAACATGATGAAGTCGCCGGCCGTGAACGCCGCAACGACCACGACCACGACCGGCGCGATCAGAAAAAGCGCCATCACGACGGTGTAGACGACCAGCGAACGAGGCAGGCCGCTCATCGTTCGCCCCGCGCCGCAGAGACGCCGCGCAGCCACGATTGCAGCCACAGCACGAACGAGACCAGGACCAGCAAGGTGATGCCCATCGCCGCCGCAAACGGCCAGTCCGAGCTGACCGTGAGCTGCTGGTAGATCAGCAGCGGCAGCACCATGGTCGCCGTCTTGCCGAGCAGCAGCACGGTGACGAAGCTGCCGATCGCCAGGGTGAACACCAGGATCGCGCCGGTCACGATCCCCTCAAGGCTGAGCGGCAGGGTCACGTAGTAGAAGACCTGGGCCGGCGGCGCGCCCAGCACCATGGCAGCTTCCTCGATACGGCGGTCGAGCGTCTCGAGCGTGCTGGCGATCGACAGCACCATGAAGGGAAGCAGGACATGGACCATCGCAATGGTCACGCCGGTCCAGTTGTACATCAACTCGAGCTTGGGCAGGCCGAGCGCCACGAGACCGGCATTGAGCGCACCCGATCCGCCGAGGATCACCATCCAGCCGAACGAGCGGACGACGACATTGACCATCAGCGGCGTCACGACGACGAGAATGAGCACGGCCTTGGCGGCGCCCTGGGCGCGCGCGATGGCGTAGCCCAGGGGATAGCCGAGCAGGATGCAGACGACGGTGACCCCCAGGCCGAACAGGAGCGTCTGGCCGATGACCGTCAGGTAGTAGCTGTCGCCGAAGATGCGCAGATACTGCTGCAGCCCTTGGCTGCCCCCGGGCTCCTTCAGGCTTTCGATCAGGTTCACCCAGATCGGGCCAACCAGGAAGACGAGCAGGAACAGGAAGAGCGGCGCCAGGCCGATCAGGGCGCCGCGCCCGATCCGGCTCCGCTCGCCACCCTTCTCGCCTTTCGTCGCGCCCGGGAGAGCGTGGTCGGCCATAGTCGGCGCCTCAGCGCATTTCCTTGTTCCAGCGCTCGATCCAGCCGCCGAACTTGTCGAAGATCTGCTCGTAGGGCGGGACCATCACCTTGTCGGCCGGCATGACCTTGTCCTTGATCGCGTCGGGATAGGAGACCTTGGTGTTGGGCACGGCGTAGAGGATCGTCTGGGCGTGCTTCAGCTGGTTCTCCGGCGCCAGGGCGCAGTTGATGTATTCCCAGGCGATGGCCGGCGCATTCTTCACCTTGGACAGCATCGCCAGACCGACGATGGTCTTGGGCGCCGGCAGATAGAAGCCGGCCCAGTCGTTGCCCTTGTCGATGAAGCTGATCGCCCGGCCGTCCCAGTAGACCAGCACGTCCACTTCCTTGGTCCCGAACAGGTTGAGCGCCTCGACCGGGGTGTTCCAGAACTTGACGACGTACTTGGACGCTTCCTTGAGCTTGCGGAAGGCCATGTCGACATCGCCGCCGTATTGCTGCGAAACCAGCCAGATGAACTCGGGCCCCCAGGTATAGGTTCCGGCCGGCATCGAGACCCGCTTGCCGTACTTTCCGGCGGCGATGTTGTCGATCAGCTCGCGCCAGGAGGCCGGCGGATTGGGAACCGCCGCCTTGTTGTACATGACGCCGAGGCCGCCCATGTTCTGCGCCACCGAGTAGTCGTTCCACGGCTTGTGGAACTGATCCGGTATGTCGGCGAGGTTGGGCAGCTTCGCGACGGTCGCCTGCTCCAGCAGCCCCTCGCGGCCGGCCCGCAGGCTATCGGCCTCGGCGAGCGCCACGACATGGATCGGCGGATTGGTCGGATTGGCGCGAATGCGGGCCAGCCAGTCGGCAGACTCGCCGGTGATGATCTCGACCTTCGTGCCGGTCTTCTGCTCGAAGCACGGCACGAAGTTCTTACGGACCGAGTCCGACCAGATGCCGCCGTAAGCCGCCACGACGAGCTTGTCGGGCTTCGCCGGCGCCTGCGCCGAGGCCGTGGCGGCCATGCCCATGACCGATCCCAAAGCCGATGCAACGGCTGCTGCCAGAAAGAGTTTGCGCTTCATGTCCCCTCCCAATCGCCCTTCCGCGATACCGATATTCGCCACCCCGGCGTGATTACGCCTGTCCGTACTGAGCCCGGGCCTGCTCGACACTGACCTTGCCGTCGGCAATGTCGGTCGCCAGCGCCGTGCGGTCCCGCGCCGTCGGCGCACCATTGCCGGCGCCGCCCGCCGTCTCGATCACGACACGGTCGCCGCGCTTCAACGTCGCCATCATCTTCGAGGGAATGACCTCCTCGTCGCCATCGACGCGCTTGATCACGGCGTACGCCTTGGCGCCCTCGCCGCCGCCACGCGACCCCTGCGAGGCGAAGAAGTGCCGCTCGCCGCGGTAGGTGAAGGAGATGTCGCCGTCGAGGATCTCGTACTCCTTGACGACGCCCAGGCCCCCGCGCTGCGCGCCGGCGCCGCCCGAGTCCTGGCGCAGCGCGATGCGATGGACGCGGATCGGCGCGTCGATCTCCATGGCCTCGACCGGCAGGTTCATGCAGTTCGTCACGTCGGTCTCGATAACGTCGACGCCGTCGGACTCGAGCCCCGCGCCGCTGCCGCCGGCGATCAGCTCACCGGTGACGAAGGCGGCACCGTCGCGATAATGGCCGCCGAACATCAGCGCCAGCATCTCGCCGGAATTGTCCGCCGGGACACGCTCGGGCAGGACGTCCTTCAGCGCGCCCAGGATACAGCCCGTGATGCGCTTGATCGTCGAGGTCCGCGAATTCACCGGCGCCGGCTCGAGCGGATTGACCACGCTGCCCTTGGGAAGGGCGAGCGAGATCGGCCGGAAGCAGCCGGCATTGGTCGGGATGTCCGGATCGGTGACCGCCCGGACCGCATAGCACGCCGCCGCCAGCGAGCCCGAGGGAACGCAGTTGAAAGGACCGCGGACCTGCGGCGAGGAGCCTGTGAAGTCGCAGTGGAACGTGCCGTCCTTCACGGTCACCGCGACCTCGAAGCGGATGTTCTTGTCGAGCTCGATGCCGTCATTGTCGTTGAAGTCGACATAGCGGTAGGTGCCTTCGGGGATCGACTTCAGCGCGGCGCGCGTCAGCTTCTCGGAGCGATCGAGCAGCTCGTCGAAGATCGCCAGCGCGTGATTGTCGCCGAGATCGGCCGCCAGCTCGGCGATGCGCCGTGCGCCGACATTGCAGGCGGCGAGCTGGGCGTTGAGATCGCCCATGACGGCGTCGGGAATGCGGACGTTCTGGCGGATGATGGCGACCAAGGTCTCGTTGTACTTGCCGGCGTCGCGGAACTTCAGCGGCGGCAGACGCAGCCCTTCCTGGAAGATCTCCGTCGCATTGGTCGGAATCGACCCCGGCGCCATGCCGCCCATGTCCTGATGATGCGTCATGGCGGCGGAGATCGCGATCGGCCGGCCGCCGACGAAGACGGGCTGGACGAGCGCGACGTCGGGCAGATGCGTTCCGCCGAGATAGGGATCGTTCATGCAGTAGACGTCGCCCTGCTTCATCGTAGCGAGCGGATAGACCTGCAGGATCTTCTCGATGATCGGGATCAGCGTCGCGAGATGGATGGGAATGGCCGTCGCCTGGGCCAGCGTCTCGCCGCGGATCGTGAACAGGCTCGACGACGCGTCGAGCCCTTCCTTGACGATCGGCGAGAAGGACGACCGCAGCAGCGTCTGCTGCATCTCGTTAGCGATGCCTTCGAGCTTGTTGCGGACCACTTCGACGGTGATCGGATCGAGCTCGCGGTTGGCGGCGGACTTGGTCATGGCTGTCACTCCCCGTCTCGCGTCAGGATGAGGTTGCCCGCAGCGTCGACGATGCCCGACCAGCCCGGCTCGACCAGGGTGGTGGTGTCGGACTGCTGGACGATCGCCGGCCCGGCGAAGGCGAAGCCCTCGGGCAGCGCATCGCGGTCATAGACGACGGCGGCGACGAACGCGGTCTCGCCGGCGACCATGATATCGCGCCGGCCGAGCTCCTTCGGCCCGTCGATTGGCGCAAAGCGCATTTCCTCGAGGACGTCGCTGCCGCCGGCGCGATGCACGGCGTGCAGGCCCACGATCTTGGCCGGGCTGTCGACGCTGTGGCCGTAGATGCGGTCGTGCGCTTCCAGGAAGTCGCGGTAGAGGCGGCCTGCCGGATCGGGATCGTCGAGATGCAGCGGGATCTCGAGATTGTACGACTGGCCGATGTAGCATACGTCCGCCGAATAGGTGATCGTCACGGCCGCGGCCTCGACCTTCTCGGCGGCGATCAGCTGGGCGGCGCGCTTGTCGATCTCGCGCAGCTTGTCGCGCAGGGCGGCGAGGTCGAGCCCCTTGATCGGGGTCGCGAAATCGGCCGAGACCTCGTGCTCGATCGGCGCCGCCAGCAGGCCGGCGGCGGCCAACACGCCGGGGATGCGCGGCACGATGATGCGACGGATGCCGAGCTCGCGCGACAGCGCGGTGGCGTGGATGCCGCCGGCGCCGCCGAGCGGCACCAGCGAGTAGGTGCGCGGGTCGATTCCCTGGCGCACCGACACCAGGCGAATGCCCTCGGCCATCTGGGTGTTCAGCACGCGATGGATGCCGAGCGCCGCCTGCGCCGTCGTCATGTCGAGCGGCTTGGCGACACGGCGCTCGATCGTCTCGGCCGCCTTATCCGGCACGAGCTTGAGCCGGCCGCCGGCGAAGAAATCCGGGTCGAGATATCCCAGCACGACCGACGCGTCCGTGACCGTCGCCTCCTGGCCGCCGCGACCGTAGCAGGCCGGGCCGGGCTCCGAGCCGGCGGAATGGGGACCGACGCGCAGCCCGCCTGCGGCATCGAGATGGGCGATGCTGCCGCCGCCGGCACCGATGGTCGTGACGTCGACCATGGCCACGCGCACGGCATGGCCGGCGATGACGCCCTCCGACCGCAGCATCGGCTTGCGCCGGCTGATCAGGGCGATATCGGCCGAGGTGCCGCCGATATCGATCGTGATGAGATTGTCGGTGGCCGCCGACGCACCGACGATCTGGCCGCCGATGACGCCGGCCGCCGGGCCCGACAGGAACAGGCGGACCGGCCGGTCGCGCGCGACCCGGGCCGATGCCAGGCCGCCGCGCGACTGCATGACCTGCAGCGGCGCGGAGATGCCGGCCTGGGCGAGGCCGCCTTCGAGACGCGCGAGATAGCTGTCGACCCGCGGCTTGACGTAGGCATCGAAGGCGGTGACCACGGTGCGTTCGTACTCGCGGAATGCCGGGTCGACCTCGTGCGAGAGCGACAACATGAGGCCGGGATGGCGGGCGCGGATGAGGTCCGCGGCCTGCCGTTCGTGGGCGGGATTCTTGAACGAGAAGAGGAAGCTGATGGCGATCGCCTCGACACCTTCCTTCACGAGCTCGTCGGCCGCGCGGACGACGGCCTCCTCGTCGAGCGGCGTCAACACCGCACCGGTCGCGTCGAGCCGCTCGGGCACTTCCTTGCGGTAGCGCCGCGGCGCGAGGAAGACGGGCGCTTCCGGCTGCAGGACGACCCGATAGACCTGGGTGCGCCACTGCCGGGCGATCTCCAGGACGTCGCGGAAGCCGGCCGTGGTGATCAGACCGATCCGGGCGCCCTTGCGCTCCAGGACGGCATTGGTGGCGACCGTCGTGCCGTGCGTGAAGCGCGTGACCTCGTGGGCGCCGATGCCCCACCGGTCGCGGATTTCGGCAATCGACTTGATGACCGCCTCGCTCGGATCGCCGCGCGTCGTCGGCACCTTGATCACGTGCATGGCGCCGCCGGCCTCACGACAGACGATGTCCGTGAACGTGCCGCCGATATCGACACCGATTTCGAAACTGCGCTGGCTTGCTGCCGAAGTCATCCGTCACACCCCTGCGAAACTTGTGCCGCCGCTATGCCGCCGCCCTGCGCTCGGCCCGGATCGCCTTGGCGTCGAGGTGGCGATACCACGAGGCCACGATCTGCATGCCGGGAACCCGGAAGGCATGGAAAGGAATGGGCGCGAAGCGGTTGTCGCTCATCGGCCCGGCCTCGATGGCCTCGCCGCGCGCCAGGCGCGCCAGCAGCTTGCCGAGCAGGTTGGACAGCGCCACGCCGCGGCCGCCATAACCCATGGCGAAGGACACCGACGGCGACAGCCGGCCAATATGCGGGAAGTCGTCGCGCGTGACGGCGATCTTACCAGACCAGCGCTGACCGATCCGCGCTTCGCCGATCTGCGGAAAGGTCTCGACGATCTGGCGCTCGAGCATGGCATAGACGCCGGGATTGTCGCTGCGACCGGTGATGTCGCCGCGGCCGCCGAAGATTACGCAGTTGTCCGGCGTGATGCGATACCAGTTCATGATGTGCTTGGTGTCGGCGACCATCCGGCGCGCCGGCAGCACGGTTGCCGCGACGTTGGCGCTGAGCGGCCTGGTCGCAATGACCGAGGTGTTGATGGCGACGATCCGCCGGTCGAGCTTGCCGGGCGCAAATCCGGTGGCGTCCGTATAGGCGTTGGTCGCAATGACGGCGTGACGGGCGCGGATGCTGCCGCGCGGCGTCTCCACGCGCACGCTTGCTGGCTCTTCGACCAGGCGCAGCACCGGTGTCCGACCGTAGATCTCGACGCCGCGTGCCAGGAGAGCCGTCGCCAGTCCGCGCGTGTAGTTCAAAGGATGGATGCCGGCGCCGCGCGGATCGAGCCAACCGCCAACATGGCTGCCGCCACCGACCTCGTCCATGGTCTGGTGGCGGTCGAGGATGCGCGCCGCCTTGTCGCCGGCCTCGGACGCCATCCAGTCCCGATCGGCCTCCAGCGAGCGCAGATGCTCGCTCGAATGCGCGGCGGTGAGCTGGCCGCTGCGATGGAAATCGCAATTGATATCGCAGTCCGCGACTATCGCCTCGACCGTGTCGACGGCCTCAAGCATGAGCCCATGCAGGCGACGCGAAACATCATTGCCGTAGCGCTTGGCGATCGCCGCATAGCCCTTCTTGTACCGTGGCGGCAGCATGCCGCCGTTGCGGCCCGACGCCCCCCAGCCAGTGTCCTGCGCCTCGACGACCACGCAGGCGGTGCCAGCCTTCTGCAGATGGTAGGCGGTCGACAGGCCGGTGAAGCCGGCGCCGATGATGACCACTTCGGTCTGCAGGTCAGCCGCGAGCTCGGAGAGCTTGGGAGCGGGATTGCCGGTCGAAGCCCAGTAGGACGCAGGATGTGCAGTCGGGCGCAAATCCTGCTGGGATCGTCCGCTCATCGCGGAACCCGGATCGCGTCACGGCTGTCCGGACTAACCTTCACGGTAGCGTTCACCCCCATTGAATATCTTCAAATGATCTTCATCAATGAGAGTGAAGCCGTCAACAGCTATTGTGAACAGATCGTTCGTCAAGTGTGGCCTCAACTTGCGTGAAAGACTCTGAAATGCGACTTTGGCTAACGTTTTGCTAGGAGAAGCGGCTTTTGAGCGACACACCCTTGGCGCCTCAGAATGAAGACCAGGCATTTAGTCAGAGTGAAAATCTCGACCTGCCTTTGGACGATGAGCGGTGGCTGGGCGTTCGGCTGAAGGCGCTTCGGCGCGAGCGCAAGCTCTCCCTGCACAATCTGGCCGAGCTGTCGGGGCTCTCCACCGGCATGCTGAGCCAGATCGAACGCGGCCTCTCCAGCCCGTCGTTGCGGTCGCTGCGCCTGCTCGGCGTGGCACTGCGCGTCCCTATCTCGTGGTTCTTCGCCCTGCCCGAGAACGACGAGACGCCGGAATCGCGCTACATCACGCGCCGCGGCCACCGCCGACTGTTGAAGCTCACGCCGACAGGCGTAATGAAGGAACTGCTCAGTCCCGTGTCGTCCGAACTCATGGAGATGTACGAGCTGCTGCTGCAGCCGGGCGGTTCGTCAGGCGACGACTTCTACAGTCATCAGGGAGAGAAAGCGGGAATCGTCGTCGCAGGCACGCTTCAGCTCTGGCTGGACGCCCAGCCGCACCTCCTGCGCGAAGGGGACAGCTTCCAGTTTCCCAGCATGCTGCCACACCGTTTCGACAATCCCGGGCGCGAGCCCACCCGCGTGATCTGGATGACGTCGCCGCCGATGCCCAAGAAGGGCAACACGGCGAGCTGAACTCAATCCCAGGCGTGGCGGTAGCGCGGCGCGCGCATCTCGGCCAGCGCCGCTTTGAGCTGTTCGCCCACGTGCAAGCGTTCGGCCGGCGCCAGGAAGCGGCCGATCACGGTGCGGTTGCCGCGCGAGCTCACGACCAGCCGCTCCTCAGTCGACTCGATCTTCAGCCAGTAGGCGTCGAGGCGCTGCTCCTCGCGTTCGCCGTCGGGTGCGACGCGGGAGACGATCAGCTCGCGCTCGGTCAGCAGCAGGGTCTCGCTGCGGCGGGCGTCGAGGTAGCTACGCTTGAACAGCCACCACAGCAGCAGGATGTCGAGACCCATGAAGCCGAACACCGGCCAGGCCCCCAGCATCATCATCGGCAGGCCGACCAGCAGATTGGCCGCGATGGCGCCGCGGATCAGCCAGCGGAAGGCCTCGGGCGAGAGGCTCCGGTGCGGCGTGAGTGAAGTGGCGAAATGAACCGCCGGAAGGGGCGTTTCAACCATGCTATGAGGCTATATGGCCCTGATGAAGCCCGCCGTCATCCCCGAGTTTTTCGCCCGCCTGCGGCAGGCGATCCCCGAGCCGGAAACCGAACTCGAATACGACAACGTCTACCAGCTCCTGGTCGCCGTCGTGCTGTCGGCCCAGGCCACCGACGCCGGCGTGAACCGAGCCACCAAGCCCTTGTTCGAGAAGATCAAAACCCCGGCCCAGATGGTGGCATTGGGCGAGAAAAAACTGATCGACTACATCAAGACGATCGGCCTCTTCCGCACCAAGGCCAAGAACGTGATCGCGCTCAGCCACCTCCTGATCGAGCGGCACGGCGGCGAGGTGCCGCACACCCACGCCGAGCTTCAGGATCTGCCGGGCGTGGGCCGCAAGACGGCGAACGTCGTCATGAACGTGGCCTATGGCGAGGCGACCATCGCCGTCGACACCCACATCTTCCGGGTCGGCAACCGCACCGGCCTGGCGCCGGGCAAGAATCCGTTGCAGGTCGAACTCAAGCTCCTGAAGCGCGTGCCTGAAGAGTTCCGGCTGCACGCCCATCACTGGCTGATCCTGCACGGGCGCTACACCTGCAAGGCGCGCACGCCAATGTGCCCAACCTGCGTCGTGAACGACCTCTGCACCTTCAAGGGCAAGACGACGCTCGCGGCCTAGGCAGCCGCGTCGATCCGGCCGCTCTCATTGTCGACGATCACCGCCGTCTCGAAATAGCGGATCTCGGGCAGCGCGCCGTAGCGCTCCGCGATATAGGCCTGAGCCGACCGTCGTGCGGTTCACGCGCGTCACCTGCGGCGTGTAGACCGCCTCGGCATCGATCCGGCTCTTCCAGAGATAGACGCCGCCGCCGATCCGCGACTCCTCGTCGAACAGGTAGTACTTGCGGACCAGGCCCTTCACGCCGCGGTACTTGGGCGCCGAGGCCTCGAAGAGTTCGGCGGCCTGCTTGGCGTCAATCCCGGCCGGCAGCTTGAAGTTCACGATGGCGGTGATCATGCGATCCTCCTTCAGGCTTTTGCACGCTCCTCGCGCACGCTCCAAAGCAGCAGGAAACCTATCATCAGAAAGGCCAGTACGCAGGCCATGCCGATCCGCGTCGAGCCGGAGGCGGCGGTCACGATGCCGATGGCCAGGGGGGCCATCCAGGCCGTCGCGCGGCCGGACAGCGCGAAGAGGCCATAGAACTCGCCGGTCATGCCTTCGGGCGCCAACCGACCGATCATGGTCCGGCTGGCGGCCTGCATCGGCCCCATGCAGAAACCCAGCAGCAGGGCGAAGCCCATCAGCGTCTTTTCCTGCAACGAGCCGAACAGGCCGCGCGTCGGGCTGAGCGGCTCGGCCGGGATCACGTAGAAGACGCGCGTTTCCGTGACGCCGACGATGCCCAGGGTGGCGATGATCACGCCGGCAATCGCCAGCTGGACCGTGCGCTTGCTGCCGATCAGGTCGTCGAGCCGGCCGCCGAGAAAGGCTCCGGGGATGGCGAACACCGTCAGGATGATGCCGAAGATGCCGAGCGTCACGGTGCTCCAGCCGAAGGTCGCGGCAGCATAGACGCCGCCGAAGGCGATGATAGCGGCGAGCCCGTCATTGTAGAGCATGAAGGCAATCAGATAGGTGAGCGCGTTGCGGAAATGCCGAAGCTTGCGCACCGTCGACACCAGCGACGCGCCGCCCTGTCGGGCGGCGACCCACAGCGATTGGCGCCGTGCACCGGCCGAATCGGGCGTGAACAGGAACATCGGCAGCACGAAGATCGCAAGCCACAACGCCGAGGCCGGACCGACCAGCCGTTCGAGCTCGTGGGTCTCGGGATCCAGTCCGAACAACGGCCGATCGCCGGCCGCGAGCCCGAATAGCGACGGCATCGACACCGCCAGGACGGCAAACAGCGAGATCAGACCGCCGCAATAGCCGAGGCCCCAGCCGAAGCCGCTCAGCCATCCGATGCGCTCGGGCCGCACGATGCCGGGGAGTTGCGCGTTGTTGAACACGATCGACATCTCGGCACCGACCGTGGCCGCGATCACCGCCCAGCTGATCGGCAGGATGAGGTCGGGCCGGCCGGGATAGGCCCACCAAAGGCCTGCACAGCCCACCGCCAGAAGAAGCTGAAAGGCGAAGATGTAGGGTTTGCGGCGACCGCCGGCATCGGCCATGGCGCCGAGGAACGGACTCATCAGCGCGATCAGGATGCCCGACGTCGACTGCGTGAAGGCCCAGGCCGACTGGCCCTTCACCGGATCGCCCACCAGCACGTTGGCGAAGTAGGGCGCGAAGATGAAGGCGGTGATGAT
>ERZ778027.2673-NODE-2673-length-20926-cov-11.410713_pt1 | contig 20926 bp, 20 predicted proteins | sample MGYA00375757_ERZ778027 | MGnify/ENA primary metagenome ERZ778027 (study PRJEB29350, sample SAMN05389817) | bioreactor metagenome | isolation source: Ammonium sulfate bioreactor | place: South Africa: University of Cape Town | collected 2014-02-18 ...
TTTTTGCCTACATGTGACTTCTATAAGGTTACTTTCTGTTGACTAAAAACAAAAACAACGAATCTGCCGAAATAAGACACACGCACACACATTATGTTTTATTATCGAATCTGTTGTTTGATCATTAATTGAAATCGAAATTAAATTTCATTTTTACAATCAAAAAGAAAAAAAAAGAGAAAAGTGTTTTTTTTTGTTCAATACAAACAGTTATCTGACGTTTTATTTATTATTTGTTGTCAAAATAAAAGCATCAAGTATTTCTCCATCAGTCATATCGTACTCAGACGGTGTTGCTTTGGGATGAAGTGTGTCACCATCGAATTCAAATCGAATATTCGACGATTTCATATCGCGTTTGTACGCTTCGAAGATTGTTTCGAAAGGGTCCGTATCCATCATTGCATATTCACGTTTCGACAATGAAGACGAACGACGATTCGAAGATGAATTCGATGTTTGAATGAAGATTTTGATTTTTTTTATAATTGGATACGATTCAAGAACTTGAATTTCATTCGAAGAGAAATCTAATTGTTTGAGAGTGAGACTTTGAGTTTGCTGGTCGAGTTTCAATGTTTGATTGTGATAAACAAGAGAAATCGATGATAAACATAAACGATCAGATACTTGTTGATAAAGTTCGTTTAATGTCGTTTTTAATGGGAGAATTAAGGTCAATTGTCGACCATCGGCATGATCGATTTTTAAAGTCACATTATCATCGGATGAAACTGATTTCAATTCATCATCGGTTTCATTTAAATCGTCTAAATAAAATCGAAATTAACATTTTTGAGAAAAAAAAAACGAAAAAGTTAACCATCAGAATAAGTACCGTTTGTATAGACTCAGCATGTTTAACTTAGAGAGGGCAAGTTGAATGTTCATCATATGGTTAACATCTATTTTGAAAAGACAAGACACTCATACCGCCCGTTCATTGTCTTCTCAGTTGAAACTATCGATTTTCTTTTTAGGGAAAATCAATATCGAAATTCGAACATTAATCATTGTGTCTTTCTTTTTTCTCTCGACGAGTGAAGAGAGAAAGACTCGAACCATGGTCATCATATCCATTGTCGATATAGACCATCCAACTAAATATCTCAAACATTTACTTTGCTTATGTATTTGATTGTCTTCATCATGTTCTTCGAATTCGTCGATTTGTTTTTCACATAAAGGTTTTGTCACACGTAGAATTGCTTCTAAACGATTGTATGCAGCTGTTTCACGTGTTACTTTTTCTTCTTCTTCTTCCAATTGACTTTTATCCAATGAATTCACTCTTCTAACAAAGCAAACTGTCAAAATAGTTCGAACAGACTAAGAATTCGTGTTCAAACCTGTTATTACGTCGATGATTTTGTGTCAGTCGAGAGATATATTCATCTTCGTCTTCAAATTCTTGATCATCTGCAGCTGTACGTTTGCCTAATTTAATTTTTCGTTTAACTTCTGTATTTGGTTTATTAAAACACGATGTGACAATCGCATCGATTTCATTTCGAATTGAATCTTTGCTTTTCGTTGGTTGTTGTTGTTGTTGACGTTCGGTGACGATGATTTCTTTCGGAATATTTACAGATGAGGAAATTTTCGATTTTTTCGACGATATTAAATCATCGTCACTTTCACTATTCGATTCACTTGAATTCGAAGATAATTTCGAAAGAGCTGGACTAAAAAAAACACAATAATCAGCTATCGAGTCAATTTAATGACGAAGAAAACGAGTTTTTACGCTTGAAAATATTGTTTCAATTGTGTTCGTTTGTTATTCAACGATTTTGCAGCTTGATAAGCGAAAAAATCATCTTCATCGTCTTCCATTGCACTTGTTCGCTTAGAGAAAAAGATCGAAGACAAAACGAACGAACGTTATTCGATTCTATTTAATTGGTTCGATGACAATGAACATTGTTTTCCATTATCTACAAAAATCCAAATAAGAAATCAATTCGTTTTTGATTTTATTTCGAAGATTTTTAGTTTTTCTAATTTAAATTAACGACAAGAGAGAGAGAGAGAAAAAAACGAAGCATATCGATTGTGTTTCCATGGTAACGAAGTGAGAAATGGCGGTTCGATTCAAACAAAAAAGAAAGAATATAACAGTGTTTTTTTTTCTGTTGAAACAAGAAAAATGTCGGTAACACCACCGGAAGCTCCACCTTATCCAACAACACCCGAAGAAATTCATCAAGATGACGAGGCATCAGTAGCTGCTTATGCACAAATATTAGTTCGTTTTTGTTTTTAATTCATATTGTGAAAATCGACGAGATTTTTTGTTTAGTCATTTCAATGGTCTTTTGGTTTTAATAAAGATATTTCAGTTTTGAATATTTGTGTTAATAATACGAAGAAAATCTTTTTCGTTGCTGCACAAATCGGAATTCTCTACGATTTCGCTAATAATCGTCAACAATTACTAATTGGACATGTAAATTCAATCTTCAATAACCAAGAAAATCAATTGATTCGTTTTGTGTTCTAGAGAAATAATATCACGTGTTGTTGTGTTAGTAATGATAAACGTTGGTTGTGCACAGCTGATAGTGGTCGAGATTGTTCGATTATTATTTGGGATACGATTACTGGGTTAGTTTGATTGTTTAGTTTCGATGAAATTCGATTTGATTGTTTGTTTAGATTGCCCAATCAAACATATTTCGATGTTCTCAATGGAACAAGTGCAGTTGCATTTAGTTCTGATGCGAAATATTTAGCAACATTAAGTCAACAAAGTCCACAAGTAAATTTCTCAATCAAAAAAATCTTTAAAGAAATCAATTCGATTTTGCAGATCGTTTCTATTTGGGATTGGACATGTGAAAGTGACAGACCATTGTGTGCATTAGAATTAAAACACGAATATTCCAATCAACATTATTTACAATTCAATCCACGTCAATCGACACAATTAGTCTCGAATTCGTCGACACAAGTGATTTTCTACGAATGGTCACATCAAACTGGTTTAGTTTACTTCGATCCCGAGTTAACCGAACGAGTAAATATCATCGTTTTTGTTGTTTTCATTTGAACATTGAATTTGTAGACATTCAATACACCTCGTGAAAAACTCGGTTATCTAACTCAATCGGTGTTTCTTCTCAATTCAAGTCAAGTGATAACGGGCACAACAACAGGAAAACTTGTTCTTTGGGATTGTAAAACTCAAGGAAATGTTGTTCAATCGAATAAAACCGAAGCAAATCAATATCCAGCAATTGATTACTCGAGACAAACGACGAAAATGTCGGTGAATAGAGAATTAACACGAGCTACAACGAAATCATCGGGATCGACACGAAGTGGAACTTTATCATCGAGAAAATCTTCGGCGAAAGTTGAAGAATATCAAGATGAAAATGAAGAAGATGATTTCGATCAACCAATGCCAACCGACGAACAACAACAACAACAACAAATTGTTTTCAACAATCAAATCACTTACGCGTCTGTAATGAATAAACGAGCATTGAAACTTTGTGAACCACAAAAAAAAGCAATTACAGTTCTAATGACAACCGGCGAGTTCGTTATTGAATTCGATAGATCTCTTTCAATTTTCTATTTCGTTCAATTTTTAGTCTGGTTGTCACAGGCGATACCGATGGAGTCGTTCGTTTTTTTGATCAAGAATTAAAATTACGAATGTGGTTCGAACATTTTCGCATTGGACCCATTCAATCGATATCATTCACATCGATCACATCGGATTATTCACCAGCGAAATACTCCTTCAATCCAACACACAAACAAAACGAATCAACATTAGAACAATCATTATTTTCAACACTGGATTTTACTCTTTCATCGTCTCAAGCTGTCATTGCTCATGTCACACAATCAGGTCAACAAATTTCCATTGTCAAACGAGATTCATCGACGGGTATCTACGCGTTAGATACGCATCCGTTTGATCATCAAGTTTGTTTTGCTAATACATCGGGTCGATTACAATTGTGGGATTATCGAGAGAAAATGTTGATTACAAGTATTCAACGAACGAATGATAATGCTGTCACGCAATTAAAATATAATCATAATGCGAATTTTATTGCTGTTGGCTATGCAAATGGACAGTTGACACTTTGTGATGCACTTTCATTGGAAAGTATTCTTCGAGCACCGTTTCACTATGCTAAAACAGCCATTCTTTTCATTGAATTCTCTGAATTATCAGCTTATTTAGCAACAGCTGTAAGATATCGATCATTTGTCATTGAAGTTTTTCACTTTGGGTTTGATATTTAGGAAGAAGATTATACGGTTTCGGTTTATCGACAAAATTTAGCAAGTTCAGAAATGTACACATTTCTTGGTCGATATCGAGCTCATTACAAACCCATTCGAGCGTTATTCTTCAGTTTTACTTCGGATGATAATCAACCAATTCTCACAACGATTGGTAAACATTTCAAATATCGAGCTGGTTTTTTTTTAAAATTTGACTGTTTTCGAATAGGTGCTGATCGAGTTCTAGCGGAATATGATTTAAATGATAGTGAAATCGATCATTTATCATTGAAACCTGCAACACGTATCGAACAAATAGCTGAACCGATGTCAGCTTGTTGTTATCCAGCATCTCTAACAAAAGAATCATTTATTGTTACAATCAACAATGAATATAAATACAAATTATATAATTCCGATACGAAAATGTGTCGAAAAACAATTCTTGGACCAACATTTGGTTCACCATTGAGAAAAATTGTTCCATTGCCGAAATTCGATGAGAATTCAACGGATGAATATCTTTATTTTATGACAAATGATAAGATTGGCCTTCAACGTTTGCCTTTGACCGGAAATCCTTACGATCAAATGGCAGTTATCGCACATCCAAATCGAATTGCCGATGTTCGAGCGAGTTTTGATGGTCAATTTTTATTCACAGCAGGTGGATTGGATAATATTGTTCATATGTTTCAAGTCAATCCAGAAGTTTTACAAGCACAAGCTCAATTAGGTGGAAAGGATCTCGTTCCTTTTTATAAACTATTAGAAGGCGGACGAGATGGAGAAATCTTTCGAGAAATGCAAGATCTGTTCTATTACAGTCAATTGAGACAGTAAGTTTGTTTTGAGGTTTTTTAGTTCGAACATTTGTTTGTTTGTTTTAGTCAAGATATAAATCGATTCGATCGTCGAGAAGTTACAAATAAAATTCCAACCAGTGAAATTCCATTTATTATGCGAGCACTGGGATATTATCCAACTGAACAAGAAGTCTGTTATTGTTCGATCTTTGAATTTAAACTGAACTTCTATTGTTTTCTCTTATTTAGATCGAAGAAATGCTACATGAAGTTAAATTCAGTACTTACATCGATACAAAAAAATACGTTGAAGAGATCGATCTCAACGAATTTATAAAATGTAATTTATTTCAATTCGATTTTTTGTTAAATGTGTTTTTTTTGTCTGTGAATAGTATACATCAATCATCGACCAGCATTTGGTCTCAATCCAGCTGATTTAAATGAAGCATTTCATGCTCTTGCCGATGATCTCAATCCATCGACTGATCAACCACAACTCAATCGAGAAAATCTTCTATATATTTTACAACAATTCGGCGAACATATCAATGATTATGAAATGGCTGAATGTTTAGCGAATTTATTCAGTTTGAATAATCAAACAACGGATATGTTCGAAACAATGACTGCTGAAGATGCTTGTAAATCGTTTTCATTTAAAACGATAAAAAAAAACATTCTTTAAATTTCTTTAGGTGAATTTATTGAAAATCAATTACCCGAACAAATTTCTATCGAAACCTTTATGAATGATTTATTAAAAATGCCAATACCGTATATTGAGCAAGTTCTTTATTCAATCAAATCTCAACAACAACGGCAAAATTCGAATTTAGCTTCTCAAAAAGAACAAAAACGAACAAATAGTGCCGATCATCATCGCCATCAACAACAACAAAATCACCAACGTCTTCGTTCAGCTATGACAGGAACAACAACAACAACAACACATTCGACGACTTCAACTTCACATCAATCTTAAACGGACATTTTTCATTCTTTTCTTTTCTTTCTTTTTCTATTTTAATTAAATTTAAATAAAAAGAATTTCATTCCTCATATTATTTCAAATTAATTAACTCGAATTGTAAATAAACCAATAGATTGATGAGCAAATGTGAGAAAAGTTTGTTGACCATTGAGCTTTGTGTAAGATATTTGACTGAAATTGTCGAAGTTTGTTGAACGAACAGTTCCAATATCCACATGTGATAGAAGTTTTTTAAGTTGATAATCAAATAAAAGTAAAATACCTTTCAAATCAACAGTAACAACAATAATAATCAATCGATGATTTTCAATGACACTTAAACGTGATAAATGACCAATAATTTCACTTCCATAAATGTTTGATAATGAGACATTCGAAAGTTCTTGTGTTGAAATATTATAAATAATTAGATTTAAATGATTTTTATCAACAATAAGTAGCGTGGAATCCGATTCAGAAAAAGCCATATGATTTGTACAAATATTTGGATAGGTGACGAATGATTTCGTACTTGCTGAATCACCGTTATCAGCAATCGTTACAATTCCAGTTGAATTTATAACAAAAAGATATTGTTGATCGATGAATAGCACAGGTCCTTCTTTACCATTACAATTATTTGATTGTCTTTCATATTCGTATGTCCAAGCGATATGCAATCGTTCGACGATGCTACCAGTTGTTTCGGCAGCAACAATCGTTTGAGTGGAAGTGTGATTTTGTTGAGCTATTAAATACCAACGAGCTATCTCAGGATTTAAACTCATCGATCGAGAAAAACGAGTCAAACCAGGTGGTAACGAACGAATTCCTAATGGAATACCTGAATCTTCAATACCTACGAACTAAAACTCTTTTTTGTATGATCAATTTCTTTTTTGATTTTTTTTTAAAAACTTACTGAAACTAAATCAGCAACAATAATTTGTCCATCATCTGTCACAAATGGACCAGCTAACGGAGGTATCAATGCAGGATTATAATTAAATGTTCCTATGATATCACCAACAGCATTAATCAATGTACATCCTGAACTATTTGCAATTATTGAATATCCATTAAAATTCACAATAGGTAACGAGGCTACATCGGATCTTTCATCGATTTTCATTGGAACTAGCCAAAGTATTTGACCATTTGTTATATTTACTCCAACATATCCATTATCAATCGAACAAATTAAACTCGATCCACTATTTGAAACACATCCACGTGTTGTTTTATTAAGTAAATCTGTACGTTGCCAGAAAACATTCCTATCGAATTGACTGATATTTACATCGACAAACGAACTTAATGATCTATCGCAACCATCCATTGGACATCCAAAAAAAGAACAATTAATTGTTGAAATTACACAGATTAGAATCAATAATTTCATTCTTAGTTTTACAAAACGAACTAATCGAATGAAGAAGATTTTATCTAATCGAAAGAAAGAAAAAAAACATGTGACATCTGCTTTCATCTACACACGAATCATCATCCTTGTAACCATGATGACATCAAATTTCTATTTTTTCGAAATAAAACCACGTCATTTCCAAACAAAGAAGTTAATCAAAATGATCTCTAAACCGGACATAAAGATTGATTCCGTTTTTTTAATTAAAAGATTATCAGGATTAAATATGTTTTTTTTTGTTAAATAAAAAGTCGATGTCAATTCATTTGTTTTAAACAAAAAATCAAAAATGTCATCGAAGACTCGTTTTGATATTCATTTAATGCAAGAAGAGGATCGTCTTCCAGCGTTAACTCTATTGAAAAGTTCATTTTTTCATGATGAACCTTTGGCACGATATCTTGAATTAGGTGAACCAGCTGATTTTGCTGAAAATGTTATCAATGATTCGATCAATGATCGATGTTCATTCGTTGCTTATGATACCGAAACAAATCAATTCGCTGGTCTTTGTCTCAATGAAATCAAATTCAAAAATGTTCAATATTTAAATACTGAAAGCAATGAAAAACTTTATTTTATTCTTCATCTTCTCGATCATCTGCACGAAAATGTTAATTTATTCGATGAATTTCTAACTGATTCTCTTCTTCACATATTTATAATTAATGTTCAAAGTCAATATCGTGGTTTTGGTTTGTCATCTCGTCTGATTTCATCGAGTCTTGAACACGCTAAACAATTCAATGTCGGAGGAGCTTACGCCGAAGCAACAAATATTTATTCATTCAATGCTTTTAAACAACAAAATTTTCAAGTTTATCATCAACTTAATTATGCACAATATGATCAAGTTCGTCTAGCAAATTTAACTGATAAAACTCATGATCAATGTCGACTTGTTGCACGACCAATCTAACCGAACTCGATTTATTTTCTCTGACCTTATGTTTTTCTCTCTCTTTTTCGATATTTGTACCTAAGATAAACGTACTTTGCTCCCTTAATAAATAACTTATTGATTAGACGAATAGATCTTCGATTTCATTTTTATCTTTGTGTGTTTTATTTTCAAATGCAAATGACGTTCGATGATTTTTTACATACGATCAATGATTTTGGTCGTTATCAAAAGATTCGATATGTATTTATTTGTTTAACATACATGTTACCACCGAGTAAATTCATTTATTTTCTTCATGAATTCATTTCAACGAGTCTTTGTATTGAATAGTCATGGTTTATACATGGTCATTTAGTGCTGGAAAAGCATCATTTCGATGTCAATTATCTGAAAATGATACAATCTATGAGAATTTCGATTTTTATAATGAAACTCGACCGGATAAAACATATTGTCAACAAAATATGAAAATTTCGATATCAGAATGTCAACGATGTTATCGGAAAGTTGTTTCTTCAGTTGGAATGACGCAAATTGAAGCTTGTAAACAATTTGTTTTCGATCGAAAATATTATGAATATACACTTGTTGAAGAGGTTTCTATTCAAATCAAATCAATGCAGAAATTTTTTTCATTGTTCATCAATTTAGTGGTTAATGGTTTGTGATCGAACAATCTTTCGAACATTGGTACAGAATATCTTCTTTGTTGGTTATATGGTTGGATCGATTTTATTCGGAATTCTTGCTGATAAGTAGATTTTCTATTATTCACACCAAACAAAACAAAGATCTTTTCTCTTCTTATTGGAATTTCATTGAAGATATGGTCGTCGTCCAATAATGAGTATTTGTATTTTATTAATGGTTTTAACTGGTTTTATTTGTGCATTCTTTCCACAAAAAGAACTATTTGGTTTTTGGCCAAGTTATCTAGTTTTTACGTTGAGTCGATTTATTTTAGCTTGTTCAACTCGTGGTATTTCTGTAACTGGATTTGTTTTGAGTAGATATCATTTTGTTTCATTGATAAAATCAAATTTCTTGATTGTTAGTCACTGAATTAGTGGGTCCAAAAAAGAAATTTGTCGCTGGACTTAGTGTGAAATATTTCTTTGCTATCGGTCAATTAGTTTTAGTTTTCTTTGCGTACTTTATTCGTGAATGGCGACGATTAACTTGGTCGATTTCGATCTTTACAATTCCATTTGTATTTTTTCATTTGTAATACAAAAAAAAAAGAAATCGATCGATTGAAATTGATTCGTGAAATGTTCTAGTATTTTACCTGAATCTGCACGTTGGATGATGAGTAAACGAGATTATGATCAAGCTGAACAAGTACTTGAACATATTGCAAAAGTTAATCAACGAACATTCGATAAAGAAGCTTTTGAACAATTAAAAAATGAACAAGAACAAGTTTTACATTTCTTTTCTTTTTTTTATTGAAAATTGATTAATTAGTTGTTGTTGTTGTTTATTAGAGTATTTTACAACAACCGAATCAAATCGGTGTTGTTGCTTTATTTCGAACGAAAATTATGTGCATCATTTCGATTAATTTATTTTTACAATGGTAAAAAAAACGTTTATTTTTTCTTTCATGAAATCAAATGAAAACATTTTGATAAAGGTTTGTGCAAAATCTGATTTTCTATGGAATATCTCAAAGTACTGGTCAATGGGGTTTCGATCCATATTGTAAATATACAAAATTGCTTTCAATAAAACTGCTTTTTTTTATCGTTGTTTGTTTCAATTAGTATCATTTACAATCTCAGCAATTGTTGAGATTCTTTCTTGTATTGCGATTCATCCGATATTAAATCGTGTTGGACGAAAATTACCGTATTTTCTTGCGGCTATTGGCTTTGCTTTGGTTGCATTGGGAACTATTCTTTTTCAAAGTTTATTTGCTGATCCTAATCAAGGTATTTCATTTTGAATCGAAAGGCAAAGTTCAGTTTTTTTTTTGTTTTCTTCAAAGATCAAAAAACAATACGATTTGTAATGAATGTTTTATTGAAATTTTTTGCCTCGGGCAGTTATAATATTATTTATATCTATGCAAATGAATTGTTTCCAACAAGAATACGAAATACAGGCATGGGCGTTTGTTCAATGGTTGCACGTAAATTCATTTTTTTTTGTTTTTAAATATACGTAAATTGATGAAATAGGAATCGGAGCAATTGTTGGAACAACGAGTAATGATATTTTAGTAAGAATTCAATGAATTGTTGTGAATGGAATTTATTTTGAGTAAAATTTAGACTCGTATTTGGATTAATTTTCCGATTGTTTTATATGGTTTGTTATCTCTTGTTGCTGCATCGTTTATTTTAATTTTACCCGAAACATTAAATAAAAATTTACCTCAAACAATCGAAGATACAGAACGAATGGGTTTAGCTTGGTAAAAATAAATTCAATTCATTTTTTGTTTATTTTAGTTTCTTTTTTTGATTTTCTAGTATTAAAATGCACAATCACGAACAACCAAGTGAACTTAAGGAAAAAACATTGAAGAAGGAAACGAAATTGTAATTTGTTTTTGTCATCGAACAAATAATTGAAAGAAAAATACAATAAAACAAACAAATACTCTAATAGTTGCTTTTCTCATCTGCAGTGTTCGACAGAAGTATGCTAACGTCAGATTCTTTGATTATTAACAAAAAAATTATAAAATCTTGTCAATTTAAAGTAGACAAAGAGTTGTCAATTGATGTCATTATTTTATTCAATGTAAAATAAACTCTAATTTTAGAAAAGAATTGTCATCATACTCAGGTGTACTTCTACGACAGGACTTTGTCTTTAGAAAAGGAATTTTATAATGAATAGAACTGAATTCAAATTCAATGAAAATAAACCAAGAATTCTCTATCAAATAAAATTTATTCTTTTAATTACATTTCAAATTCCATCGATTATTATTTCTCTGCTAATATTCGTCTTTTTCTGGATACATCGTACATATTTACGAAGTTTACATTGTCAATCGTTGTTATTTTTATTATCAGTAAATTTTCTTCTTCTAACAATTAATCTTCCTATGCCCATTCATTTCTATAAATTTGGATATGTTTCACCAGCAACAGCATCGTTTTGTACATGGTGGACATTTATCGAATATTCACTTAATTTAACAAGTGAACTTCTAATGGTTGTCATATCAATTCAACGACATATCTTAGTATTTCATGGGCATACTTGTAATAATTGTCGAAAACGTTTTCTTTTCTATTATATTCCATTATCGTTATGTTTGATTTATCCGATCATACTTTATTTGATTGTTATTGTTTTCTATCCATGTGATGGACAACAATGGAATTATCAATCGAATCTATGTGGTTACGCCAATTGTTATCTTGTTTATAATAAAATCTTAGCAGGATTCGATTGGGGTGTGAATAATGGTTTACCAATTGTAATTATCCTTTTATGTAATATAACAATTGTATTATGTGTTAAAAAACGAAGACATCTTCGTCAAAGTAATCTTTCACGACGACAACAAAGACGTATGATACTTCAATTATTCTACGTGTCGTGCTTATATTTAATTGCATGGCTTCCAAGTCTTATTATTGGACTTGGACAACAAACAATTTCATCAGATTTTCTTGCTGATTTTCAAACAGATTATGCTCTTGATCTTATTTATATGATTTGTTTATTTTTATCATGGATTTGTCTTGGATTATTACCTGAATGTACAAAATGGTTGAAAAAAAAATTGACTTTTCAACGTCGATCATTTAATATTATTCGACCTACATAATAAATCATTCGATTACGAAAGAATACAATCACTTTCTGAAAGATCGTATTGTAAAACAAATTGACTAAATAATCCGAATAAATTCGTTAACTGTTGATAATCATGTTTTGTTAAATGACATTGAGTAATATCAATTGTTTTCAAAGATGAATTCGATTGACCAAGAGTAATAAAATAAGGAACACTTAAACTTGTTATTAATTGATTGTTTTTCAATGATAATTCTTCAAGAGTTTGATTTTGATCAATTAAAACGTTAGTTAAATAATGAACACCTTCATTACCGATTCGATTTGCATCTAACCAAAGAACAGTTAATGTTTTATTGGTTTTGAGCATATTTGATAGTAGAAGAACACCTTCGTTTGAGATTTTATTTGAACCAAGATAAAGTTTTCGAAGTTTTGAATGATTCGTTGAAAGAAGTTCGACAAGACAATAGAGACTTTTGTCAAATAAACGATTTGACTGTAGATTTAATTCAGTTAAAGTATTATTATGATGATCTAATGAAGTAACTAATTGAGTCATTCCTTTGCAAGTTATGAAATTATTATTCAAACGAAGAATTGAACATTGCTTTTTGATAATTGCATGTTGAATAATATGTGAAATATCTTCATCATGAATATTTTCGTTTCTTAAATCAATTGATGAATAGAATGAATATTTTTCGATTTTCTTTTGAAGTTTTAAAATATGATTAATATATTTGTTCATAGTTTCATTGTCTGAATTTGACTGAATATGTTCATTGGAGATTTTCAAAAGATCACTTGCACATAAGATTTCGGACTTAACATCAACTGAAACCATTCTATTCAACAGATGATAAACTTATTCTTTGTATTCATTTTTAATGTCACGTTTTATTTTCAACAGAAGATAATAAAGATATCATTTATTCTTTCTTGAGTGTGTTTGAGGGTGAGGGTGGAATATTTTATTTAATAAATCATTTTGTTTTTTTCGTATGGATTTTAAAGGAACTTATATTCGTTGAAAGAATTTTTTGAATTGGGCCATTATCAAAATACCTTTTCTAATTAAGATACGTATTGATTTTCATTGAATGGGAGAATCCCATTTCATTGGGAGTCTTGCTGGTTTATCATAAAGCGGGGAAAGTTTCATGGGAAAAAAAGAAAAGAAGAACCATATATAAGACGATGGGTATCATTTCTTTTTTTATATTAACGATATATTACGATTATCTTTATCGTCAACGAAATAGTTGGGAAATGAGATCATCAGTTTTATTCTTGTGTTGTTTAAGCATCATCCTATTTAGTTTACAGGTATATAATTACAGTACTTTTCCAGTAATATTCGATCGTTTTGTGTTTATATATTAGGCGAATGGTTACTGTATTTATTCCAGATTGTCGTGGGGAGATGTTGTGATCAAGAGACAGGCCGACCTAATGGCTTTCCTCCGTAAATTCGACGTGACGGATACTCGAACAAGTACAAAAAAATATTGATATTTTTCATTGAATTTTTTTGTTTAATTTTCACAGTAAATCCCGGTGACAGCTACTGCTGTAAATGGGATGACGGGAGGTGTTATTTTGACGAGTACAGCGTGAATAGATGGACTCATGTTAGAGTTCCTGTATCATGCAGTCGATGGAATAATGTGTTCACCGATGTTAAATTTCCAGCTGGTGGACATCTGGAGATACATCCATCACCGACTAGAGCTGACAACTACATTGATGTATACGGACATCTTGGTGATTTAAAATGGTGGTATCGTTGTGGTACCAAGAACGAACGGCACGATTATTAATTTGATTTTGTTGAATTCAAATTTTTTGAAACCTTGAGGGTCTTTCTATGAAGACTCGACTATTTTTCTCGAAAGGACTTTTTTTCAAAATGTGTTGTTTTTCGAATACATTTTAATGGTCTTAATGAGACAAAATTCTTTTCTGACGGTTAACTGAGTTTAGATCACAAAAAAGATGCATTATGACTGAATACTTTATTTAAAAGATCTTAGTTAACATCCAATCGTGAAGTGAAATAGTATGTGGATCAACAATTCCAATATCATCCGTTGTTCTATTGTAAACAGTGATGACTCTCCACCATGCCATGTGTGGAACAATACGATAGATATTATTACCTTGATCGGAAAATGCCCATCCTTGATTAACATTATTCGACGATTTCATCATTTCAACAACACCTATTGTTGCCGTTGCATTCAAAGTAGAGAGAACTCGATTGTTATCATTCAAAGTTGCGAAACGATAAGTTCCATCGCCTTGCCAAGTTATATTCCATTTTTGATAATCTTTCTCACAACTGTCACTATACAATTGAACTGCATTACCAGAACCATTTTGAGATACACCAAGACATTTATTAGGTTGTGATTGTGGCGAAAGACGATAGACTCCATCGGCTAGAACATGTGCCATGACATCTAAAATTTGATAATATGCAGATTTTGGTAAATACAACCAATCGACTGGTAAACTAGCACCTCGTCGATAATTTCGAGAAGTTGGAATCCAACTATATCGATCAGTGAAACCCCAAGTCAGCATTGCTTTACAATGTGGAGAAAAATGCAGAGCATAAGTTGTCATAGCACGAAAGGCATTAGCTTGAGTTTGTAAATCTTGCGAGTTTGTTGGATATCCACCATCCGTTGGAATTGATATATCAAGTTCAGTGACCATAATATCAAGTCGATTATCAGTAAATTGTTGAGCACTTTGATAATGAACATCACCTGGAGTTACATTTACTGAAATATCAATATGCCATTGTAAACCAATACCATGAATTGTTACTCCTTCTGATCTCAACCAGTTAACTAAATTCAATGTGTGTGCTTGTTTGACACCAACAGCTTCAATTCCATATTCATTATAGTAGAGTTGAACATTAGGATCAGCTTCATGAGCAAATTGAAAAGCATATTTAATAAAATCAGGACCAAGTTTTCGGAACCAGAAACCATTACGTAGATTTAATGGATTTGTATTATTTTGATCATCGATAGCTTCATTAACAACATCCCAACATAAAATCTTTCCTCGATATCGACTAACAACTGTATGAATATAATCGCTGAGCAATTGTTTCGCTTTATCAGGTGTAATCAATGATTCATTTTTAACGAGCCAATCAGGTGTCCATTTATCAGGTGCCCAAACAAGATTATGTCCGCGTATTATCATTAAATTCTGTTGCACCCATCCTGTTTGATTGGGCGCACCCAAAAGAAAATCTGCATCATCCCAAAAATATTCATTTTCACCTCTCCAAATGCTTCGCGGTTTCAGTTCACCTTCTGGTACAACTATTTGAGAATAATTTCGAATACCATTCGCATAGTCGCCATTATCAACATCGTGTCGTAGATTTCCAACTCTTATTGTTGTACCATATAAAATACCTCGCAAATTAGAAGCTCCACGTAAATTAAGTTGATTATTTTGTGCTTCTATCCATGTCATGCATAAGCATAAGAATACATTTACAAATGTTGATTTCATTTTGTCAAAATTTTTCTTTGTAAAGACAATATTACTGATAACGTTCTCTTATTATAGATATACGAAGAATGAGTTGCGATGTACTTTGTTATCGGTTACTCGAGAAAGGTAAAAGACAACATGTTTTTTTTTTTATTGTTTTTCGACTTTGGTAAGAATCCAATCATGAAGAGGAACAGTACGTGAATCAACAATTCCTATTTGATCATCTGTACCGTACACTGTCATAGTTCTCCACCAGGCAGTACGTGGGACTATACGATACGTATTGTTGCCTGTAGATGAAAATGCCCATTCTTGATTGACATCATTTGACCATTGAACAACATCAACACCACCCACTGTTGCTGTTGTATTATAAGCACCGAGAACTCGTTTTTTATTGATTAAAGATGAAAAACGATAAGTTCCATCGCCTTGCCAAGTTATATTCCATTGCTGATAATCTTTCTCACAACTGTCACTATACAATTGAACTGCATCACCAGAACCATTTTGAGATACACCAAGACATTTGTTAGGTTGTGATTGTGGTGAAAGACGATAAACAGCATCAGGTGTAACATGTGTCATGTCATCTAACATTTGCCAATAAGCATCTTTGGGTTGATAGAGCCAATCTAAAGGTACACCAGCTCCTTTCGTATAATCGTAATGTATGGGAATAAAATTATAACGATCAGTAAAACCCCAAGTTAACATTGCTTTGGCTCTTGGAAGAAAGGAAAGAATATAATCTAACATTGAACGATAGATACGACCTTGAACTTCAAGATCTTCCGAATTAATAGGATTACCACCATCTGTTAGCATACCTACATCGAGTTCTGTAACCATCAAATCAAGATCATTATCAATAAATTGTTGTGCACTTTGATAATGAGCATCACCAGGTGTAATCGTATATGAAACGTTAATATGCCATTGTAGACCAATTCCATGAACAATAGCTCCTTCAGATCGTAACCATTTGATAAGTTCGATCGTTCGATTTGCTTTCAATCCAGCTGCTTCAATTCCATATTCGTTATAATAAAGTTGAACATCAGGATCAGCTTCATGAGCAAATTGAAAAGCATATTTAATAAAATCAGGACCAAGTTTTCTCAGCCAAAAACTATCACGTAAATTAAATGGATTTTCCGTTGCAGAATCCGAAATAGCTTCATTAATAACATCCCAACATAAAATCTTTCCTCGATATCGACCAACAACCGCATGAATATAATCACTCAGCAATTGTTTCGCTTTATCTGGTGTTATTGATGATTCATTTTTAACGAGCCAATCAGGTATCCATTTATCATTTGCCCAAACAAGATTATGTCCACGTATTTTCATTTGACTTTGTTGCACCCAACCTGTTTCATTCGGTGCACCCAAAAGGAAATCTCCATCAATCCAATAATACTGATTTTCACCTTTCCAAATGCTTCGTGGTTTCAATTCACCTTCAGGTACGACTAATTCATAGTTATTTTTTATGTGAGCATTATATTGTCCATCGTCGACATTCATTCGTAGACGACTTACATCAACGGCTGTTCCGAATGGAATCCCGCGAAGATTCGATGCAGCTCGTAATCCAAGTGGATTCGAAAGATCTGCTTTGATAAAATGAAATAAATAGACACATACGATTAGTACTACGACTTTAGAAATCATTTCTAATAAAGAAAATTGAAATTGATTGTATGTAATTATATGCACTAATCTCTTTTATATTTCATTTTTTTTTCTCTTTCTCTCTCAGGGTCAAATGTTCGGTAAATCTTTCATTATATTTAGTTGAAATTGGAGTTCAGTCGAAAATATAGAAGTGCAATTTTTTTTTGCAAATATTGACAAATATGATTTGAAAAGAATGAAAGAACGAAAGAAAAAGGTCGATTTCTAACTTGTTAAAACGGATTCTTTGTTTTCTCTTAAAACATTATTTAACTCGAGGCAAGCAAAACTTCGAACGAATATAATGGTCACATTTTTCTACCTTTATTTCGTTCGATTTGCAGTAAACTGAGAAGTACAATAACCTTTAAAATCCGTTCGTACGAAAGAACGATTTTTCTATTTATTCAAGTAACTTGAAATAATATTTCATTTCGTATAAATACGAATAACTGCTGGTTGCAAAAAAGCGATGCCACGAACATGTGCGATCAATAAATGTAAACATAAATGGCGAGTTAGTTGTTCATGTTGTAAGAAAAATCTTTGTCAAGAACATTTCAAAGAACATCAAGATCTCAATAATCCACAATTGAATCCTTTACTCAACGAAATCAATCAGTTAGATGAACAAATCAAATCGTCGAATACAGAGAAATTCATCGGACAATGTCGAATTCAACTTGATGCTTGGCGTGAAAATGCTTTGAAATTAATCAATCGAGTTTATGAGGACAAATCTCAAGAACTTCAGCAACGTTCGATGAAGAAACTAGACGAACAACGAATACAATTAGATGATATTCGATCGAAAATCACTGAATTCATACGAGAACAAGAAACGAATCAAGAACAAAACAATTCAACACTCAAACAAATTCAAAAGGAAATTAAACTCATGCAAAATACAACGTTTCAACTCGATATTCGTCCGTTGACGATCGATAATAAATTGATTTTTATCGAAGATTGTCAATCAAATGAATGTCAACTGTCAAATCTCGTAACACCTTACAAAACAATCGATTGTCAAGGTGAATGGGGACCAATACTTGTCAGTAATAATCATCATCTGCTCATTGATCGACATCCGAATTTATGTTTAATCAATCAACAATTACAAATTGTTAAACAAGTTCCATGGAAATTTGATTTCATACGTGATATGTGTTGGTCATCGACATTGAATTCATTTCTCATTATCACGAGAAATAAAGAAATTTATCTGGCGAATGAAGATTCGTTAGCCATTGAACTTGTTCAAACTATTGAAGCACAAGATTGGTCATCGTGTACATGTTCGGAATCTTCGTTTTATTTAACAACACGACGAGAAGGAACGTATATCTATGAATTTAATCTTTTATCTTCATTACAATTGATTAAAAAATGGAAACCACCACATTCATGTAAACAATACGAAATTATTCTTAATCAAGCTTATAGAAATCAAAAACTTGCGTTGGTTATTTCACATTCAGTGACGAATATCGTTCAATTAGAACTTCGTCAATCGACAACACTCGATCGACTTTGGATTCTTCGACTTGACATCACTCATTCGATGGGACAACCATTAATTCGTTGTTCACCTTTGAAATTAGATCAATGGCTTGTTGTTGATAGTCATTCATCGCAATTATTTCACGTGGACAAAGATGGACAAATTAAAAGTTCATCAAATTGTAATCCATCACCTTGGAATGCCGTTCTTTTTGGTTCGAATCTATTAGCCATACGAACCAAAAATAGTGTTCACTTTCATCATGTTTAATTTGTTCACATTCATTTCAATAAATTTACTGTTGAATTGAATTCATTTCCTAAGATATGTCATGTCTTATTTGAGAACAACAACATTGAAGACATAGTGTCAATTTTTTAACACGTATGCATTATTGAATCATCTAATAAAATAACAGTAAGAAAGAAAGAGAAATTGTGATTATAAGTTTGTCATTTTTCTCGTGGTACGTTTAAATATTTATTTTGCCTTCTAACTTTATATATTATTAACGTCATACGAGACACAAACTGTTGTTTCATTTTTCTCCTAACTGACAATGTCTGAACGTTGTAATATCGATAAATGTGAACAAAATTCACATGTTCTATGTTATTGTTGTAAGAAAAATCTTTGTCTCGATCATTTAGCAAATCATCGAACATTACTCGATTTTCAATCATTTTCAATCGCAGATCAAACGAATATTTTAAATGAACAATTAAAAAAATTAGACAATCAAACTTTAGTTGAAAATACTCGACAAAAATTAGACAAATGGCGTGATGAAAGTCTAAAAAAAGTTCAACGTTTTTATGAGCAAAAATGCGAAGATTTAGAACGATATTTCAATGAAAATATTCAGAAAAAACAATTGGAATTCACTCAATTACATCGGAAATTAACCGAATCCAATCAAATATCAAATGATAATGAAACTATCAAAGAATTTCTTTTTACTAATAAACAGAAAATCGATTCAATTGAACAACACGGAATTCCAATAACTATTCAACCTTTAGTCATTAAAAATAATTTAATTACAATTGGAGATATGAAAAAAATCGATGACGAATTCGATTTAACCGTTCTTTCAACATCAACAACACAAACAATCGATTGTTCAAGTCAATTCGGTTCATCATTATCGACCAATGATCAATATATATTAATCGATCAAAATCCTCGTTTGACTCTCGTCGATTTTCAGTTGAATGTTGTCGAGCAAATCTCTTGGAATTATGGAATCATTTCTGATATGTGTTGGTCATCTTTGTTAGATTCATTTGTCTTGATCACTGAGAAAAGTAAAGCTTATCTCGTTAATGCAAAGAGTTTAGCAGTTCGTTTAATTGAATCAATGCAAAATCAACTATGGATTTCATGTAGTTGTGATCAATCGTCTTTGTTTGTTTCGTCACTTAGCAATGGAATTGTTGAATTCACTCTTTTACCATCGATCTCGTATTTAAAACGTTGGGATCCGCCAATGACTTGTCAAAATGATCAATCGATCAAAGATATTTGTTTGAATGAAACGTCAATTGCTTTCCTAGTTTTCTCGAATACAAATCAAACAGTTGACTTTCTAATTCGATCGATTTCAACATTTCATCAGCTATTTTCTGTTCGTCTTCAAATCTCAAATCCTTCATACAGTTTACCCATTCGTTGTTGTTCACATAAAAACAAAAAACAATGGTTGATCAGTGACGCCAATTCATCACAACTTCTGCTTATTGATCAATACGGAAAAATGAAATCAACATTTAGTTATGATCAACCACCGTTGAATCTCGTTGTTTGCAATTCAAATCTGCTTGTTATTCGAACTGAACAAATGATTCATTTGTATCGTTTGGAGAATTCGAGTTGAATCTGTTCGATTTTGTTGACCTCATCATATTCATATATCACATTGAACTTCGAAGGAGATTGGCTCATGTTTTGTTATTCGGTCAAATATATCGTGTCCGTTTTCATTCTGTTGCCTCTCTCCCCTCGTAGACGATGTGTTTATTGACCAACCCTCAAACGAGGAATGAACAACAGTGACCGACTACGTTATTTTTTTTTCTTTGCTTTC
>ERZ778027.2676-NODE-2676-length-20919-cov-11.288583_pt1 | contig 20919 bp, 23 predicted proteins | sample MGYA00375757_ERZ778027 | MGnify/ENA primary metagenome ERZ778027 (study PRJEB29350, sample SAMN05389817) | bioreactor metagenome | isolation source: Ammonium sulfate bioreactor | place: South Africa: University of Cape Town | collected 2014-02-18 ...
CGATCACACTGTGACCCGTAATTACGGAAAACTGTGACGTAATAATGCGTAATTATGATGGAAAAATCGTATTTACGGTGAAAAGTTTTATTTCCAACCAATTGTTGATTATGATAAGGTTATTTGTGTATTTGCAAAAAATGTAGCAAAATAGAACAAGGTGCATGTATCAATAGGTCTTACAGTCATTCGAGTAATTTTTCGAGCAAAGAGCATTCTAAACCGATTTTTTTAAAATACTGACCGGTAGATTTGAGCACTGGAACCTTGAATCGAAGATCTACAAATAAACTCGTTGGACAAAAATTACGTCTCTATCTCTTATTAAGAAAAACTACTATAAAAATAAAATATTTGCATAGGTCAAAAAAAACATTCATTGATTGCATAGTAATTATTGACTATTGTTGATCGGAATAAGGTTGAACAATAGGTTTTCGAGGTCGAGGAATCCGAATTTGAAGTCAGATTTGGGATCAAAGGGCAAAAATACATCGATTTTAATATATAGCTCTTTCATGACATTTAAGAACTCCGATATTACTCCACTGAAGATAATCAGATAAGTAGAATGCTAATATGTCAGATATTCAAAAAGTTTAGCTGAATTTTGTCGATACATAAATTGACATTTGGATAATTAGCAACAACTTTCCATAAAGTTTCACTCAAGATAGTACAGAATTAAGAATCTGAACATGTGATCAGATTTGTTAAAAACTGAAATCTTGTTCCTTGATCATTCGTGTATTTATAGTTGACAATATTAACTGTTTTCACATCTTGAACTTGTAAGTTTTTGACCCAAAGGTATAAATTTTGTGGAGATGAGAGCATTCTTGAACAATCTATTCAAGAATTTTAATTGAGGAGTTCTGGAAAAGGAGGCCAGCTTCGACATTCCAATAGACAAAACGACGCCTGATCCCTTTAGTAAGTTGAACGTGTCATTGAATATGTGTGCCCGTCTATTTGGTAGGATTTCTAATATTACGAACAAAACGGCGTAGTTACGATCGTAATTACGTCGTACTGGGTGTAATTTTTGAATATATATTTCTATTTCTACGGTCAAAACGGCGTAATTACGCGTAATTACGATGAAATCTATAAAAAATACTCGACATGGGAAGATAAGCGTCATGTTGTTGTGTTTGTGCGTCAAATAAAAAGGAAGAGAACAAGAAAAAAGTGCGATTTTTCTTTCTTGAGGAGGCACGTGGCTTGTTTTTTTCTTGTGTTTTATGTCATTTTTCAAAATGGAGGCTGTAAGTATTCCATGTGTATTCTGCGATGAACTTCAAACGCCCGACGAAATAGGTATGCATTTGAATTACTGTGGAAGTAAAACAGAAAAATGTTCGAAATGCAATCAATATATTCGGCGAGCGGAATTCGTTTGGCATCAAGATAATAATTGTACCAATCCATTGCGAAACGTACATGTCGAACAAACGACCACAAATAGATTCGATAGTTTAAAGAAAACGACGTCTTCTGTTCAGGAAACTTTAGATTCAATTTGTTATCCAGTAGAAAAAGATTATGTCAATGAAAACCTCGAATTTAATATTATAGTTATGGGTCCGCCACGAGTGGGAAAAAGTGAACTTATTAATACGATATGCGGAGGAAATCAAGCAAAGACAAGTTCAAGTTTAGATTCTTGTACAGTGGAAGTGACAAAATATACTCTCACCGAAAGACAACAAACAAATGCGAATGTGAAACCATTTGAAGTTCATTTTTATGATACACCAGGTATTGAATCATGGAAGGACGATGCTGGACGAAAGGAAATGATTGCATTTATCAATAAAGTTAAACCAATCTGCATGATCTATTGTGCATCACCAGGAGCATTTGTAAAATTAGATCAACTGCATGCAGTTCTCGAAAATTGTCAATCAAAGAATATTTTTTGCACATTGGTTTGTACAAATATGTGGTCAGGAAATGTTCGATGTGAAGTCATCAAAGAATTCGAAAATCAACTTGCATTCTTCGGTGAGAAAATCTCCAAACAATCATTGAATAAACATGAAATCACTTTTTTTGGTACCGGTGCACTTTGTACAATGGTGAATTCGAAAGAGTACTCTGATCCTGATTTATTAGGCGATATTGTTAAGCCTGTTCAAGGTATCGATGAACTTCTACAAGGAATTATGGAATCGATTGATGAAGATAAACTCTACGGTTGGTGTTGTGCAATACTCTATCGACGTTCACTTTGGGAATTGGTTAGTCATAAAATTGGAGGATTTTTTCAAATACGTCAACAGAAAATATATGAATTGTATAATCATTTTTTTAAGCGTTCAAATTAATTGTTTTTCAGATTAAAAATGAGCATGTCCAAAGAATTTAGCGTTATTGTTTGCGGTTCACCACGTGTTGGTAAAAGTACATTAGTGAATGCACTTTGCGGACGAAATGTTGCTCGTACGAGTAACAGTTTAAATTCGCAGACAAATACAATGGAAAAATATGTATTAACTCGAAATGATGATTCGAATCAATATTCGATTGCTATTCATGACACATCGGGTATCGAATCATGGAATGAAAAAGATGTTCGACGTTATTTTTCGGACATAATGAAAGAAAGTCAACCGATCTGCATGATCTATTGCGCATCACCTGGATCGTTTGCTAAACTTGAACATTTACAATGGTTAGTTGATACGTGTATTCAATCGAATATATTCTGTGCATTGGTTTGTACGAATAAATATCTTGGTGGAATGGAAAAACGTGAGCACGTACTGCAAGATTTTCATTCTCTACTCAGTCGTTATCATGGTTTGACAAGAGATGAAAATCAAATTAAATATTACGGTGATGTGGCTCTGTGTACAGCAGTAAATAGCATTGTTTATGAAGATTCCGGTTTAGGTGTTCGAAAAGATGTCGAAGGAATTAATGAACTTCTTTTTGGAATATTAAAATCATTGCAAGGTGACAAAGTAGCCGGTTGGTGTTATACACTTGCTGATAATGAATCATTTTGGATACAAATGAAAGAACAATTAAAGGAATTTTATGAAGCAGCAAAACCAGTTGTATCGCAATTTCTTGACGAACACGGCAAACAAATTTCAGCTGCTGTTTTAACCTTGATTTTAGCTTATATAAAGAAATAAAACGAATGAAATTTATTCTTTTTAGATTATTTAAATCTTGATGATTCAACAAACGAATATTCTACTTTGTGGTTCACCACGAGTTGGCAAGAGTACATTGATCAATGCGATTTGTCAACAAAATCTAACGAAAACCAGTCCAAGTTTAAATTCAGTGACAACAGAAATCGATCGATATTCGTACGAGTATCGAAATGGACAAAAAGTACACGAAACTGTCATCTGGGACACACCGGGCATTGAATCATGGAACGAAAATCAAGTTCGTCAGTATATGTCATCGTTAATTGAACAAACTCATCCGCTTTGCATGATCTATTGTGCATCGCCTGGCTCATTCGCCAAACTGGATCATGTTGCTTGGTTAATCTCTGAATGTCATAAGAAACGTATTTTTTGTGCTTTGGTTTGTACAAATATGTGGTCGGCAAGAAATCGAGATGAAGTCGTCAATGAACTGTGCAAATTAGTTAAAAGTGTCCATCCAACTATTCAAGAACATACGGAAGATAGTGTTATTTATTTCGATCGAGTTGCTTTAGTAACTATGGTGAACAGTAGAGAGTATATAAATTCGGATTTTGGTATTGTTAAACCTGCATCAGGTATCGAAGAACTGATTTATGGAATTGCTAAATGTTTAAATCGAGATTTAATGTTCGCTTGGTTTCGAAGTTTAGCACAGAATAAATCATTCTGGACGAAAATGTCATCGAAATTAAGCCGTCTACTTCAGATACCAGTGGATAAATTCTTTTCATTATTCGATTCGTTAAATAATTATATCGATTCATTTCTATTCGACGATTTTTATGAACCATTACCACCACCACCACCACCAACAACAACAACAACTGATTTATTTTATGATGCTGAAATAGTTGAGTTAGAAAAACATACGGAAGTTACATTTACATTTAAGTCAGAAAATAGCCAAAGTTTCGTTGAATTCACTCAATATCTATCCAAATTTGGTGCAAAAAGTTGTCAAACAAAAACATCAGATGAACAATCAGTTACAATTACTGCTGTGTAAATCAATTGTATTTAAAATTCATAGTTAATCTATTCTGTTCTGTATTAGATTTGAAAACATCGAAGATGCTTTAGCAATCAGTCGTTTTTGTGAACTAACAAAGAGTATAATTGATTGTTCAATTGTCAATGAATAAATTATTGATTAGTTTTTTTTTGATAAACTCGTACTCAATCAACTATCATTTTTTGTGGTCAAATCGTTGAATTGTTGTGCCTTTACCAAACGGTAATTGAATTTTAGCTGCAAATATTCCAAAAGTAAATTCTTGTAGATCAATACTGGATAACATTGCTGATTGATAGCCTTCTTTCATTGCAACAATTTTTAATTGATTATTTTGTACATATGAATTTTGAATAGATTTGGTGTCATCTTGCCAGACTAATTGAGACAATGATTGGTAAAAGTCAATACGTATAATTATATTTCAATCGAAGTAATTATAAAAAGCTTATTCTGATGACATCAAGAGAAAAAATGAAAGTTATCTTCGTTCTGATTCGATGACTAATTCTAGCCATCGAGTCGTTCCACTGATGCTTTCGTCAAAAATATGATATGCGCAATCAGCGATTTGCCAATCTTTTGAAATTTTTTCTGGTTTCGTACCAGGTTTATTCTGTTTCATTCCGTGCCATCGCCAACGACAATCACTGAAAGCACATGTTATAGGATCCACGTATTCTCTACATATAGGGCATTTCGATTTATCAAATGGATCTTTGAGAAGATCAAATTTTCCAAATCCAATTGGAACGATCACTTGTTGTTTGTACGCTTCGCATGACTTATTATCACATTTGCCTTCGAGACAAAGACCAAATGTCGCGATTCGCCATTTTGGTGCTGTAATACTCCATTCATGTCGTTTAAGGCCCGCAGTATTGTTTAAATCTACAAAATCTACGCCTAAACAGCCGCCACCTTTCCATCTTTTAACCACCTGAATAACGACGTTGTCATGAAATAGACATTTTTGTTCATTAAAACGCGTTTCATTACATGTATCCAAGCTCTTGCCCCTTATCAAGAATCCAAAATTAGATATGTCACCAAAGAGTTGTTGAGCTACGTTCTTGAACTCAGTAAGCGTGACATTGGCATTTACCGTTGTTATTTTTATTTCACCTCCATGTGTCTTGAATATAACATGTTTGTGATCAACACCTGACGACATGGTTACTGAACACGTAGCTTTCCAAGTTTTGGTCACCTTTATTCTTACTACCTTGACAATTTCTTATAAATAACTTTCTTCGTTTCTGCGCGAAAGATAGTCTTTTTATACTATCACAAAGTAAAGAAAATTTCATTCGTCATATTCTAATCATAACACGGTTTTTTCCACGTGTACTTCTGTAATCTTTAAAAATGATACTTGGAAATTTCGAGTCTACACTTTTGTAGTTGATTTGTCGAATGCGCAGTCACTCGCAAGAATGAGTCTTAGAATAAATGAAAATTGTATTTCGTAATTATGAATAAACCTACACCAGAAAATCTAGTAGAAAAAGAACGCAATAAATAAATGCGAATATGGTGGGAGTATGCATTTTCAGCTATATCTCCAATTAATTTAAATGAACGTATTTCAAATAAAAAAGGGGTTCTAGCTTTTTATAGTTTGTTTTATACACGTTTGTAGATTCGACGAGCTTTGATTAAACCACATTCTAAAATCTATAATAACAAGATAAATAAAGTTTGTTGGAATTTTATCTTATAACTACATTTTGTTGTTGATCATTTTCGTCGACCCAACGTGTTATAATTGATTCTTTTCCTTTCTTATCACGCATGTGTTGAATCCATTTACCATTGTCAAATCGAATTGTTCCCTTTAAAAACAAAACGACAAACAATAATCATATTGTTGTTTCGAAACATTTCTATACGCCACGCACTCTAAGTTCACGTCCATCAGCTGTTGTTTCTTCATATTCAATATTTGGTGTAAATTCAATAGTCGTTGTTTTAAAAACAGTTTCTGTTCGAATTGACCATGTACCATTTTGTTCATCAATAAATAAACGTGGTTTCAAACCTTTTGCTGCCATACGTCCCATAAATCCAACACCAATTTCTTTTAAATAGTCATCCATACTATCGCCATCGAACTATTATTTAAAATCAAACCTGATAAGTTCATTTTAATAAAAACAAGAAAACTTTTTGTACGTACGTAGTCCCAAGTGCCTTTGAGAGCTTCGACGTTGTTTTCGGTTGCCATTTATGAGAGAAAAAGGAATGAAACGTGCGGTCTCAGCAAGCGAATGTATGATTTATTGTGAAGAACAGAAAAAAATCAGACATATAACATTGTACTCATTCACCTTTTTCATTCTCTCTTCCTATCTCGACTACATTGTATGTTCTATTTTTAAAAGGTAAACAGATTCAATACGTATAATTCATACAGTTTCCCACGCTTGAAAATTTACAACTATACTCATTCACATCTTGAGTATCTGGATGATTTGAAGGAAGAGTTTTTTTTTCATTATTTCAAGTGATTTTTCATAATATTGAAGTGCTTCGATATATTTTCCTTGGCTATCTTGAATGCAGTCAAGCTGATGAAGTATGTGTTCCTTTTGATTTCGATCACAAGTTTGCCCCGGTAGAATTCTATATAACTCCTCTGCTTTTTCAAATTTTGGATCGTTATTACTCGTCAATATCAATTCTACTTCCCCGATAGTTCTTTAATTTTTTCAGTACGAAATACTGTGTTGATGTAAAAGAAGAAACTGAGGGATGAACAACATTTAACATCGGTCTAATCATCCTTCGATTTATTGAAAGTTAATCAAATATAACGCGTCAAATTTCGATTTCATTTCTTTTCTTGGTTTCGCATTAATCAGCAAATACGATTACTCTTTCTTTCGAAATAGTAAAATTCTTATGTGAAATCAATTCAATAGCGCAAAAATAATTGAATTCGATTATTACCAAAGTCAGCAACATATAAATTAAGTTGACTATCGAGTGCTATTGACGATGGACTGGACAATGTGTTAGATGCATTTCCCTTCATACTTGAAATTCCAGCAATAGTCGAACCAACAGATTGACCGACAGCAAAAAACTGTATTCGATGATTACCGCGATCTGCTACATAGATATTGCCCATAGGATCTAATGTGATATCAACGGTATCCCATAGCAATATTGATGTATTACCAGGTGATCCATTAATAGTATTACCGAGCACAACGACTCCATTTGATTCACCAGGTGTCCAACGAACAATATTATGAAGACCAGAATTGCCAATATAAAGATATTTAGAAAATGAATCGAAGTAAATTCCGCATGGAAATGATAATCGTGCTGGATCGGAAGATGCTGTATTGTTATTGTCAGCAACTGATTCACCTATCATTGATCCTGTTCGATAGCGCATTATTCGATAATTACCTCTATCGGATATGTAAAAACTATTCGAAATTATATCATAGTCAATTCCATAGGGTCCATAGAGTAGATTACTCGTATTACCAAGTGTACCTACGAAATAAAAAATAACAATCATCAGTGTCGAATTAAAGTGATATTTGTACAATTAGTGTTAATGCATACCATTGCCAGCAAAGATTGTTGGTGTTGTTGTATTATAAGCCAATAAAAGAACTCGATTATTCTCTCGATCCGATGCATAGACATCTCCATTCGAATGGACATATACACCACATGGTTTATTCAAATGATAGAGATCAGTACCAAGTGTACCATCTGCTTGTCCAAAAATCGTAGTAGCATTCGTACTATTTCTTAAATATTTCTGAACTCGATTATTTTTTCGATCAGCAATATAAAGTGTATTCATCCAATCTACTGTGATATCCCATGGTTCTTGGAGTCTCGTAGAATCATTGCCTGGGCTACCAGTTACACCAGCGATAGTAATTCCACTTGTATTCCAACGTAATATCGCTTCAGGATACGAAAATCGTTTTTCTATGAGAGATACAATATTCATTTTGACAGATCTCAATCTTAATCGTACTCTTACTTTTGTTTTGAGTTAATAAAATTCCAAGAAGTATTCCAATAACTGCACACATAATTAAGGAAGAAATAATAATTGAAAGTATAATTTTCTTTTGCTTTTTCTTTTGCTTTTTTGTTTCTTTTGAATGTTTACAAATCTCGTTCAAAGTACATTTGTCTTTGCCATTTGATTTTTCTTCTACGGTTTGAATCGGTACACTTTCGCTCAATAATTCTGTCGGACTCGTTTTATATTTACGATGTACTTTGTCAAGTTTTGGTAATTGTACTGAATGAAATGATTTGATTCTTATGCGAATAATTGGACTTGGTCGTACAGCGTTGGACTTCGGCATCGAGTACAGCTGTTCGAGGTACGAAAGAAATGTAATGAAATGGTAAATAGAAATTTTGATTTTCGCTACTTTATTGGTTTCGTATTCATTGGCAAGGGTAATGAAATTTGTAAGAATTCTCAAGAGAAGGAGCCACAGGGTTATCCATTGATTCGAGTAAGAAATCAACCAATCATTGATCTTCTGTGTTTTCTTCTCTTCTCATTCTTTAAAATGATGAAACAATGGCAATTCACTCGATCGGGCAATCCTCGAGATGTATTGACAATGGTTGAAGTACCTATTCCAACGACATGTGCAGACGATGAAGTTCTAGTACAAGTCAGTCATGTATCATTAAATCCAGCGATTGCCTATCGACTCATTGCATACTATGGTTTCTTCGATCCGCTCGGTGCTCTGATGGGTAAACCTGCCGTCCCAGAACTTGATTTCAGTGGAATTGTTTGTGATTTTCGTGGCAAAAGTGTAAAAGAATTTAAAACAGGTTTACTATGAATGAATGAATCAATATAAGTTTAAATTTATTGGATTATTTTTTTTTGTTGTTGAAAGGTGATCGAGTTTTTGGAATTGGACCCACTGGAATTCGAGATATTTCAAACGGAGTACTGCGTGAATATATTCTCGTTAAACAAGATCATATGGTCAAAGTTCCTGAGAATCTCTCACTCAGAGAAGCTTCATGCTTTCCATGCACAGGATTTACAGCATATTGTTTCCTAGTTGAAAAGGCCAAATTGAAAGAAGGAGACAAAGTGTTCATTCACGGAGGTTCAGGAGTTGTTGGTGTAATGGCAGTTCAATTGGCACGTACAATTGTTGGACCGACAGGTCTAGTCGTAGCTACATGTTCGCCATCGAAAATCAATACTGTTCGAAGTTTGGGTGCACATGAAGTACACGTGCTTTTTCTCGAAAAACAATCATCGAATGTATTTTTATTTCAGGTTATAGATTACACATCGACTAATTTACCGGATTTTCTCCGTGAGCACTATAGTTCACGTCCATTCGATGTCATCTTGGATACTGTCGGTAATGATCATGCACTCTACTCGAACTCACCTGCTTATTTGACATCATCGGGTTTGTTTTGTACGATTGGTATCGTTGACTTCGGTATAATCTATTTTGAAACTATGATTATCAACTCTTATCATTCTCTGCCTCTTAGGCTCTACAACCTGGAGAGTTGGTAAAAGAATCGTGCAATTGTTAAGCGCCATGGCACTGCCAACGTATCTCGGAGGTGTACCTCGACGACATATATTTGAACCTCTCAGACCTGATCAATCAGGTTTCCATGCTATGGTACAATTCATTGAACAAAATGCTTTCAAAGCTGTAATTGACTCGACATATGCATTTACTGATGTACATGATGCTTATGATAGAATGATGTCTCGTCAAGCGATAGGCAAAATAGTGATTGAAGTCAATAAATTTCTCGAATGATTTGAATAAAAGAACGAAAAAAAAACAAACATTTTAAGATAAACATGAAGATATACTTTTTTTCTTACTGATAAAGCATTAAAAACTATATAAATATAGGACAAAAGAAAAGAAGCAGATGCATTGTAATGGTTTCAATTTCATTTTTAATAGTTTCTGTTCTTACAATCAGTTGTACACTGAGTTTCGATGTTGCACTCAACCAACATTGGGATTTATGGAAACAAAAGTATAACAAACAGTATTCAACTAACGAAGGAAACATTCGGTAGATTTGATTTCACAATCGTTCTTTTGCTACTCTATTCCATTGAAATAATTTAGTCGAGCTATTTGGGAAAGTAATTTCAAATATGTCAATGATCACAATCTTGCTGCTGATCTCGGTGTTCACACGTATTGGCTCGGAATGAACGCTTATGCTGACATGACAATTGACGACTTCAATCGTAATATGAATGGTTTCAATGCTAAAACTCGTATTCGAAACCCGAATATTCCAGTTTTTACTTATGATTCTGATATTCAAATTCCAGATAGCATTGACTGGCGAACAAAAGGTTACGTCACACCAGTCGTAGATCAAGGCAAATGCGGTTCATCATGGGCATTTTCAGCGGTTGGCGCTATTGAAGGTCAATATTGCGCCAAAACGGGTAAACTTGTTCCACTCTCAGCACAAAACTTAGTGGATTGCTCGCAAGCACAGGGTAACGCTGGATGCAATGGTGGTTTAATGGACTATTCGTTTACTTATGTGAAACTCAACAAAGGTATTGATACTGCAAGTTCATATCCTTATGAAGCGGTTACTGGAACTTGTCGATTTAAAGCTGCTGATGTTGCTGCTACGGTTACGGGTTATGTTGATATTCAACCAAAAAATGAATCTGCTCTTCAACAAGCTGTTGGTACTATTGGTCTGATTTCAGCTGCTGTTTATAGTCGAAATCAAGCATTTCAATTGTACAAACAAGGCAGTAAGTTAATCGATCGTATTCAATAAACTTCATTGATCTGATCATTTTATAGTTTATGATGACTCAACTTGTCGTCCACTTGAAGTTGATCATAGTGTTCTTGTTGTTGGATACGGCGCAGAAAACAATAAAGATTTTTGGATCGTAAAAAACAGGTTCGTCCGAAGAAAACGATGTTTTACTCGCTATAAGACTTTGTTGTTTAGTTGGGGCACAGACTGGGGCGAACAAGGTTATATCCGAATGGTACGTAATAAGAACAATCAATGTGGTGTTGCTACAGCGGCAAGCTATCCAACGATATAAACGAACAGTTATTTCAAAAGAATTTATTTAAAAAAAGAAAAAGCAAAGAAAATGTTGCTCATTTAATTTCGAATTGTTGAACTCGATGATTGTTTGAATCAGCTACATAAAGATTGTTATCCTGATCGACTGCTATACCTTCTGGTCCATTGAGTTTCTCAGAGCCATTTCCCATAAGGTGTTTATCACCAGCTATGATTTCTCCTTTCTTAGCACCTTGACGCCAACGCATCACACGACCATTATAAAAATCACCGACATAAACTGTACTTAACGAATCGACAACGATTCCAGTTGGATTATCTAATTGATCTAGACGTCTACCTTTGCCATGGCCACCAGCAACAACAACACCGGCTTCGGCATCTTCATCCCATCGTACAACTCGATCGTTGAACGAATCTGATATGTAAATGGATCGGTTCTTACCAATACAGATATAAGTCGGATGATTGAGTTGTTTAAGACGAGGACCTTGTCCATTTCCGCCTGCAACTACTTTTCCTTCGGTATCACCTGGCATGTATCGTCTTACTTCATGTAAGTTGGTATTAGAAACATATATAGCTCCATCGTCAGCCACAGCCACTCCAAAACATCCAAAACTGTTTAGAAATTCTGTGTTTAATTTCGCATTCTTCAGTGAACTTTTTAATATTTGTAGATTATGCCAATCAGAAACAATAATATTCTTTTCATTGGTACTCCATGTTACATCGTATGGTTTATAGAGCGTGCCTAGATTATATCTACCGATACTTTCCTTAGCTTCTAGTTCATCGCCATAACCTTGGCCAAATTTCATCATACGATGATTCAAACTATCAACAATTAGAGTATGTTGATTCTTATCTACACAGAGACCTGTTGGAGAATTAAGGCGATTTAATGTCTTGCCATGGCCTCTGCCACCAGCTACGGTGCACGCAGTTTCTTTCCACGCAGCATTCGGTGGAATTACTGGTAAATCTGCAATGAAATAAACATATGTTAACAAATAAGATGAGAAAAAAATCGAAGTTTTACTTGTCTTTTCATGCAAATAGACTTTTTTCATGCCTTGCAATCCATTGATAGATAATGGTTTTTGTGTACCGCTGCTTTCTTTGTACACATCATTGGATATTTCATTGAAAACTTGGACGATATCTTTATTTGGTGTGATGATTTTTCGTAATAAATGCTTAGCAAATAAATTATTATTAGTTGTTTGATTAGCAGCACAAGCAAACTGTATAAATACTCCAGGTTGGATCTTTTCTTCGAGTAGACCTTTACCTGCAATAGTAAAAATAGGTCAATTTCAGTCTATTCGATTCTATGTTACTCACTGACTGATGTTGTGCCTTTTGTGAAGTTGTATGGTCTACAACAATCTAAAATACCGATGACAGTACACGGCGAATCGTTTGGACCCGATAATTCGTTGAATATTCTACTGACACGGCTACCAAAGAGTTCTACATCATTAATATCACCTATGCGACTGTCATCTGTAGGGATTAACCAATTTGTGCCATCATGTTGACATGCGTGACCCAAAAAATAAAATAGTACTAAGTCATCGGCTTTAATATTGAATTCATCAACAAACGGTTTTATTGTCTTCGAAATTTCGCTCTTCACATTCTCCTTGATCCGAACTTGAAATTCGATAGTCTCAAGCAAACGTCCAAGTTCTTTTGCATTTTTGACCGATTGATCTAGTTTATTGCTTGGCTGACTATAACTGTCGTTACCAATGATCAAAGCCAATTTGCGTTGATTCGACGAAGCCTTGCTCAGGCTTCCCATTTTCAATTTTTCTTTTGTGTCACTAAAAGGATTTCGTCGATTGTTTCTTCGAAAAAAAAGAAGGAGAATTCTTTGTTGGAAGGTTTTTTTTCGGCGAATGTTTTTTTTGTTGGAAGTTTCCAGGTGTAGTCGAGAGTGGGTAAACAATCGATGAGCGCACAATCATTTTCTACGATTGAAAGAATGGCAACGGCATCGAAAGAGTCGGCAGACGCCCGAAAACTCGCACTCATTATCGCGAATGGAAGTTATCGTCGACCGGAAAACGAGATCAGTAATTGTGCGAACAATGTAAATCAATTGACTAAGTCACTGCAATCAATGGATTTCCAAGTGGAAAAAATTGTCAATAAAGACAAACATGAAATAATCAGTGGTGTTCTTGATTTTATCAAGAAAATCCAAGATGGTGATGTAGTATTTTGCTATTGGCTAGGTCAAGGTAGTCAAGTCGATGAGAAGAATTATTTTCTTCCTGCTGATGATAGTTGCATTCAAAATGAGAGACATATTGAAGAATTTGCTGTCGAAATCGAACCATTGTTTAAACGATTAGTTAAACAAAATCCATCGTATGCAACTGTACTAGTTTTGGATTGTTGTCGACCTTATTATTTGGGTCGCACATCGAAACCAATTTGTAAGTGATTTAGTATTTATCAATACGAAATATTTCGATTTGTTTTTCGTGTAAAGCTAATGGATTGATCGAAATGAATGCAACACCAGGAGCTTTTATTCAATATGCTTGTGCTGCTAATCAAACGGCAACTGATGATTTATTTATTAAACATCTGTTGACAAATATTGCACAAGAAAATGTCGATATTAGTGATATGTTCAATAGTGTATCAAATGCCGTCTCTCGAGAAAGTAAAAACAAACAACGACCATTGTCAATCAATGGACTGCCAAAGAAAAAACAAATCATTCTCAATCCATTGAAAAGTAAATCAAAAAAACTAAGAATTATCCCTCGCATAGCAAAATTGAATGAATAAACTCGTTTAGAAATGAAATTGGATGAGATTGAACCAAACGAAAGGAAATCATTCGTAAAAAAACAAGAGGAACTTCAAGCACATTATTATAATTTTCCTGATATTGAAGAAATTGTCAATCAAAATGCACCGAATGTAAAAAAAGCCGAAGAATTTACACAATCAATCTTATCCCAAAAACCATCGGGTAATGTTGCCGAAAAAACAACAGCATGCCATGTTATCTACAACATGCTTAAAAATGAAAATTCGGAGTGTTTATTCTTCGATTCTAAACAAGGTATGAAACTTCACGATGCATCCAGCAATTTGAATGATCTCGGCGATCCAGACAAATCCTTTGTTTTAAAATTAAAAAGTAGTGAAGGTCTTGGAAATCTGAAATACAAAGTCGAAGGAGAAGAAAAATTACAACTTGTCAAAACATTGGGGGGCATCATTTCCAAGAATCAATCTCATCCGATCCTTGACGATGTACAAGAACGCTTAGCAAACGCACATCAAACGGACAAGAAGAATATTTTCTTGCAAGGTGTATTCGATGGATCATTCAATATTGTCTATGAAGTATTAGACACCAGACAAAGTGATATGAAAGTACTTACCGAACTTCCAAAACGATTGAAAAAAAATTTTCAACAATATGAAACTGCTAAGATGCATCCATTATTATGTCGTCCAGCATTTGATATTTCAATGTTTGATGAGAAGGGAAATAAAACATTTCCAAATGTACGTGAAACGCATCTAGTTGGTCCACCTGGACGTCAGCAAACTTATACAACACCCGCTGGATGGACTAGATATGGATTACAAGTCTTAAACAGATTTTCAGATGGTAATGAATGGTTGGAACCATTTGGAAATCCACGAGTCTGGTATCGAGCTTTTCACGGCACAGGTCGTGCATCAGCCGATGACTTTAAGAAATCCAATCAAGCTTTCAACGATCAAACGAAACAATTTGCATCTGTTGATGCTATGGCAAGCATTCATAAAACAGGCTTTCGTAAAGCAAGAGTTCATGCATACGGAGAAGGTGTATATTGTTCTCCAGATCCGACATTTCCTGAAAAGGGCTATGTTGGTGAAGTTCAAATGAATACAGAACATGGTCCAAAAAGGTATCGATGTATGATGATGGTAGCTGTGAATCCAGATGGTGTTATTTTTACTAAAATCCCCGAAATATGGGTGGTATCTGAGTCAGAAAATATTCGTCCTTACGGTATACTCATCAAAGAGGTTTAATTGTATGAACAATGATTTTCATTCTTTTGTTCTGATTTTTTTGTTGACAAGAGCATCGAACGAAAAAAGTAAAAATAAATCAAATAAAATTCTTTTTTTCTTTCTTCTTTTACGTATATGCATAAGTATGAAATTGATTGTGAATTGTTTTTTTGTTGTTTTGTAGAACTATAATACAAACTATGACGACGGATTCGACTCTCGAACAGAAAATCGATCAATTTACATCTGACAACGAAGAATTATCTGTACAATTAAATAATCAAAATCTGACTGATCAAGATATGAAAACCGTCGTTAAACATGCCATTGAAAAAAGACAATGCACTCTGTTAGATCTGCAAGACAATAAAATAACTTCAGAAGGTATGTCGATTTTAGTTTCAGCATTGAACAACAATACAAAATTACGTGCTTTGTATCTGAATGGAAATCCTCTATCTAACAAGGGCATTTATGAACTTATACAGGTACTTGCATCAGACAATAAGACTCTTGAAATTCTTGGTTTGAATTCAACCGGTCTTAGCGATGTTGGTGCCGAAGATCTGAGTGCAATGCTTCAACAAAATCAAGCATTGAAATGTTTACAACTCAAAAGCAACCAAATAGACACTCGAGGAGTACTGCATTTAACTGAAACACTTGCGAAAAAGAATACAACTTTGGAACAATTAGATTTGGCTGATAATAGATTGATAACTGATTCAAGTGTTGATTACGTCGTTGATATGATTAAAACAAATCAATCATTGAAAGTACTCGATCTTAGCAATTGCAGTATATCCGATGCAGGCAAAGCTAAACTTCAGCAAGCAATGAAATCGAATAAAGACTTACAACTTATACTCGAAATTGTTAACCTTGATTTATAATTGAACTTTTTTTTCACAAACATTAAAAACAACTACTAATAACGCATAAATTTCTGAACTCGATGATATGCTGAATCAGCTACATATAAATTTAATTGATTATCCAGTTCGATTGTTCGAGGAGAACCAAGTAGAGTAGCATTACCACCACTAATACCGGATATACCAGCAATTGTAATTCCTTCTTTTTCACCATTCATAAATAATTGAATTCGATAGTTATTTTTGTCAGCGGCATAAACATTGCCCATAGGATCTAACTTTATATCTCGAATATCGGACAACATGGTAGAATTACGACCGAGATTTCCATTTATATCTCCACCTATAAGTGTCCAGCTGGATGCATTCATTGGCCATTGAATGATATTATTAGCAAATTGATTAGCGATTATGAAGCTATTTGAAAATGAATCCAAGTAAATACCAATAGGCCTATTTAATTGTGTCGTATTCGTTCCACATTGGTTACTACCAGCCACTACGGTACCTGACGTAGCACCTGACATATATTGCATCACTCGACAATTTCCATAGTCAGATACATACAAAATACCAGTAGTAATATTGTATTCGATAGCATATGGTTCTTTCAATTGATTACTTGAGTTGCCCGCTATGCCTGTTCCAGCAATTGTGCTTCCAACTGTTGCTCCACGTTCCCACAGTTGAATTCTATGATTAAATGTGTCAACTACACGAATATTACCATTCAAATCAGCAATAGCATATGTTGGATAGTGTAATTGATTCATAGCTGAACCTAATATACCATTACCAGCTACAGTTATAGCATTAGATGCACCCATGAGAAATTTTTGAATTCGATGATTGTCTCGATCGGCAACATAGAGCGAGTTTGCGTAGTCGAATTTAGCGCCATAAGGTGTATTCAATTGATTGCTTCGATTGCCAGCGGAACCTGATATTCCTGCTATTGTGATAGCAGTAGTATTCCAACGAAGTACTGCAGTTCGAACTGAAAATTAAAACAATCATTTCAAGATCAATGAAATTAAATTCTGTTTACTTAATATTGATTTAGGCTTTCGAAAAACAATACTTAAAAGAATAATAGCAATTGCGGTACAGATCATTAGAGCAATTAGACTAGCCATAGTTTTATACCAGTATGAAGGTCTAGAGATTTGAAAATCAATGAATAAATACTACACAGAAAATAGTCACTAACATCGTTTTTGATCTTCGACGATGATGATGACTTGTCGTTGTATCTGTTTTCGTTTGTTCTTGTTTTTGACTACATACTTGTTCGATCGGTGTTTGTGGTACGATTTTCCGTTGCCGTTTATTTGTACCGGTTACACATCCCTGAAAGAATACGAAACTAAGTCAATCACGTGAATAATTTCTTATACTGATCGAGTATTGATATGAATAGTAAAAGTACTAGATTTTGTTCGATGAGGTCCTATTGAAACCTTCGTCATTCGTACGCATTCAAATTTGCAAATATGCGAATGTAAATTGCATCTCGATTTTTATTTTTAATAAAAGAAAATATAATGAAATAAATCCTTTGTAATATTTGTTTGAATAGTCTAGACATGTGCCTCATAAAGGCAAAATGTTGGTTCTGTTAAGCTTTTGATAGCAATGTCTTATTATTGTTTGACTTCTAGCCAGTTCGTCATGATTTGGCGGTAATATTTGCTCACGTATTAACAAACATTTCATTTCATATACGAGAGATAACTCATACTGATTACAAAGTCTATGCAATACACCAAGATCGGATAAACTACGAACAATAATTGGATGGTTTGAAGGAAAATTGCATTCAGCAATTTTTAAATATCTTTCTAGATATGGAATTGCACGGCTATAAAGAGCTTGTTTATGCAAACTGATCACAATTAAAGATAGACACGCCATTATTTCCGTATAGTTCATTGAATGATACAGTTCAAGTCGAACTAATGCTTGTTGATAAAAATCAAATGCTTCATCATACTTCTGCTGCTCGTATTTAACATTAGCTATGAACTTCAAACTGTTAACATTGTCTATATGATGAGGTAGTTGATATTTCTCTGATATATTCAGTGCACGAGTATGATAGACAAGTGCTTCATCATATTTTTCTTGCATTTGTAAAATACTACCAATATTACTGATAGTAAAGAGTATGTAGATATTATCCGTTGGATAGTATCGTTGTTGTATATCTAATGATCGTTGAAGATAAACCATGGCTTCATCGCACTTCTTTTGAGAAAGAAATACATTAGCAATACTATTCATAAGTTTCGTTGTATCAATATGATCCGAAGGATAGTTTTCTTCCAATATTTTCAATGCTCGATGAAAGTAGTCAAGAGCTTCGTCGTATTTTCCTTGTTTTCTTAAGACACTTCCGATACAAAGAAATGATTTGACGATATGACCATGATAAGTTGGGTAAATTCTATTTAAGATTTCGACAACTTGTTGATAATATTGAAATGCTTGAGAATAATTATCTTTTCTCGTATGCATTACATGAGCCATCGCATTCAAGGTGCGAACAATTTCTAAATGATCACATCCATAAATATGTTCTTTCATTTTCAGTGCTTGTTCATATATGTTCATAGATTCATCGGGCATTAATTGTTGTGATTTAAGAGTGGCAGCACAATGGAGACTCTTACTGATCTCTACATGATCGAACGGATAGCATTTCCTTTGAATGTTCAATGCACATTGAATCATTTGATGAGCTTCATTGAATCTATTTAAATACGCAAAAACGTAGCATAGGGATCTCATAGTTGATGTCATTAACAGATGATCAGATGCATAATATCGTTTATAGATCGATAATGCGTGTTGTTGTTGTTCAAGTGCTTCACTATATTTTACTTGGTTTGACAAAATCAAGCCAATTGCATTACGAGTTTTAGCTATATCTGGATGAATATGATTATTATAGTATTTTTCTTGAATTGTTAACGCTTGTTGATAAAGATTCAAAGCTTGATCGTAGTCTTGTCGTTGGAAACTAATTGAACCAATATTTCTCAGAGAAATAGCAACACTTGGATGATCCGATGAGTAATATTGTTTTTGAATTGTTAGCGCTCGTTCATAAAACTCCAGTGATTCTTCATATTTTCCTTGAAGAGACAAGATTTCACCAATGCTTGACAGTACAATAGGCTCATCTTTGTTTCGTTCGTATGCATAGTTATAATATTGTCTTGCTTCATTCCATTCACCTCTATGTTGATATGCTTGACCAATTGCATGTTCGATCCAAACTTTGTCTTCATCAGGTGAATCGTTAAGTAAATGTTGAAAATATTCTAATGATTTATTCCATTCGTTCATATCACCTAGCAATCTACCGAAAATGATAGGTATACTTAAATGTTCGATTTCTCGACGTGTATCATCAATATATTTTCGCAGAATAGATTGTTGATCTGCATTCATTCGAAATAATTTAAGTGTGCATAGACCATCCTTTTGTTCGATATGTTCCAATCGAAAAATCGTATTGAAATCGAATAAAATATTATTTGTCATCAAATATTCTTTCAATGATACGAGATGGTCTTGTTTTCTCTGTAAATCTTCAAATTCCTTCTTAGATAATTTCATTTCTGGATCAATGCAAGCATTTGAATAAGATTTGTGCTTTAAATTTTCTTGAAGGTCAAATAAAAAATATCGTATACGATACAATACATTCAAATCCTTGTTTTGCAATGCTCTATTGATCATATTTCTGAGAGCTGGCTTTTCCATGAACCACTCGATTGCTTGTTTTGATTCATAGACTTCATCAAATTCAGTAGATTGATCTCGACATGTTTGCATCAATTGTTTTTTTGCTCGTTCATCATGTGATAAAAACTGAAGAGTATGATGAAAAAGTTGAAACCATAGAAAATCATCGGATAATTTTGATAGATCTATGTCTGCATATTCATGTTGATTGAAAGAACACCATCGGTAAGCTTGTTTATCAATATAATTGAGTTCATCTTGAATAGATAAGCATAATGAATCAATACGGTCATAATTGCCAGTGACATTGAGTTTCTCCATGAACATATATTCATTTTTATTTTCTTTTAAATGAAATATAAAAATTGAATGAATATAAGGAAGATCAAACAGTTGAGACAAGATTTGAGTCGATGGAATAATTAGAAAAATTTTTCTTGTTGACATAGTTGATTAAATTGACGGATGTAAGTAATACTATCGTGAATATTTAAGAGATGTTGCTTCAAATAATTAATTTCATTATTTGGATCAAAACAAGTTAAAACAACACGTTGTTTCTCTTCATTTTCCTCAGTCATATCTTCTATTATGATTATGAAACATACAAGTTTTTTTGTTATCTATATACGTGTTTCTCTTGGTTTTTTCACTCTAAATGATCATGATTCATAAACAGTACGAAAGATTCTTCGTATGATATTAAATTATCAAGAGAGGAAAAAAAACACAATATATTTAGACAGTTGGATAACTAGCCATGGTGGCTATACCACATTGATTGTTCTTGTTACGTGACATTTTGATATAACCTTCATCACCCCATCTTGTACCCCAACTGTTTTTAACGATCCAATAATCTGAACTACCTTCTGAACCATAACCAACAGCGAGAACACCGCGATCGAGTTGAGTTTGTGAACAAAAGTGTTCATTGTAGATACCTCGTTTGTATAATTGGAAGGATGAGTGTGACGCATCA
>ERZ778027.2679-NODE-2679-length-20879-cov-12.556617_pt1 | contig 20879 bp, 9 predicted proteins | sample MGYA00375757_ERZ778027 | MGnify/ENA primary metagenome ERZ778027 (study PRJEB29350, sample SAMN05389817) | bioreactor metagenome | isolation source: Ammonium sulfate bioreactor | place: South Africa: University of Cape Town | collected 2014-02-18 ...
AAAAAAATAACAAACACATGATCTCTAATATCTGCGCCCATCATATACTTTAGTTTTTCTCAATCAATATCGTGTTTATTTGTCTTCATATACATCATCAGAGAATAGTTTAGAAAAAAAGAAGAAAAAAAAGAAAATCACTCTTCAATCCACACAAACAAAAGAAAAAAAAGAGAGAAAGTTAACTTAAAAATTTTCGACAACGGAACTATCTATTCGACTGCTTAGGGTAAAGTATTGAGTAGTTCTTGAATCCATTGTTCATTGAATTGACTAAAATCGAATGCTTGAAAAAGATTTTCATATGTTTGACTTGGCAATAGATCTTGTTCGAAATGTTTCAAGATTTTCGTACATGTATCCATGATGAATGCATCATTAGCACGTAAAAATTGACCCAATTGTTGATTGTATGGTGTTGACGAATTGGAATCGATGCGCTAAAAGAAATTTAACATAAACTAATTTGTCATTGAATTCGATAGGAATCTTACAGATTTTAACATGTAGACAAAGAATGCATTGACAAGTCCGAAGAAGATTAAAGCGGTTTTATAGGTTGCGAATGGTTTGATAGTCTTTGAAGTGATTCTATTGAAAACAAAATTCGATTGATTGTTTATCTATTTATTTATTTCGTAATAATTACTTTGTTCGATCATTGGGTGTAATTGCTGATCGAATATGAGCTGTGAGAAGAAGTTTTTGAAGAAAAACTTGCCGATTCTTTTCCCAATCAGCTGGCTTCATCATAATCAATGCTAATGTTGTCATAAAAAACGGCCCCTCAACGTCAAATGCTTCGGCAATTGATGGTTCAGTACGATTCAAAAAGTTCTGCAAGAGTTTTTCTTCACGTTCAATCTGTCGGCTTCTAAACAAACAAATAAACGAAAGAGTGGTAATGAAAGGATCTGATATGTTAAATTTACGTTGTTAGAACATAGAGTATCGCGTGCATTTGATAAGGAATCAATCGAATGTTCGATTCTCGTCCACCACCACCTGTATCTTCACTAAATGATTGAACATCGGCAAAACGTAGAAGCAAAAGTTTAATGTCATGAATCGAAAGAGTCGGTGATGTCTCTCGAATGCCAGTCGCTTCAATGATATTTGTATCGTATCTTGCCAGTGCAGTTGTAAATTGTGCTTCAGCAACATCAGGTCCCCATAGTGGCAACAGACCATTACAACGAGTATTCGCATTTTGTAACAAAGCTGATTCCCATTCGTCTCTTGAACGTGCTTGTTTGATAGCTGACGTATGACAATCGATATGAATGATATTGAAATGTGTGACACTTGAATAACCTGATGTTTTACGTGTCTTGTTTTCGAACGGTTCGATATCGACTTTCTTGGTGAATGTATAAATAGCTAAGACTTTGTTCGGGAAATATTTGTATCCTTCACGACAAATACAACAAACATGACCGGTTTCTTCGGTGAGATCGGCAGCCGCTTGTGCCAATGGCGTTTTTGCTACGCCGGCATGTGATTCCGATAGACTTTTGTTTCTTGGCAATTTCAATTCTCTCATTTTACGATCTCGTGCTTCTTGAGCGAGTCGTTTCTTTTCGGCTCGTGTTTGATTTCTGACATCATCGATTTTCTTTGCTACTTCTTCGTTTTCAGTCAACGAATGAAGAAGATCTTCAGCTAGAACTCCGACTCGACCAGCTGTTGTCAATTGTTCGATTTTATGTAGAATCGGTATTAAACTTTGTCCAATTTTAATTTGAATATTTCCATGTCCATATGACAAACCAGTTAACAATCGTAGAACATAGGATAAACTTGGTTTATTCAAAAATTCCTTCCAACTATCTTGATCTTGCATGCCGAGATATGTTTTCACTTGTGGCGAATTACTTTCAATATATTTTATACATTGATCAATGATTCCATTCGATTCATTGACAAGATCACGAAATTCTTTTCCGTAAATCGATTTCTTATCTAAATGTTTACATATTTCACAGAAACAATCTAAATGTAATTGATTATCATTGTCGACTGTTGTCGATGTTTGTTCGAGATCGAATCGATCGAATTCAAGATACGATTTGAAATAATCGAGTAATGTTTGCATTTTTTCCTTATTACCAAATGAAAGATATGGCAAGAGATGAATTAATGCTTGCATAAGACTTGGATGACTTTTAACAAATGGTAAACGAATATAATTCAATAGTGAACGTAATTGTTCGATATCACCTTCGCATGAAACAGAAAATTCATTGTATTTATCTTGTGATAGAGTTGTACTAGCTTCATGAAATAATTGATCCATAATAAATAGAAGTTTTTCAGTTAGAGCAAGAAGTACTTGATCACGACCTTGTTCTTCGATTTCAGTTTTAAGTAAAAGATTTAGTTTATTTAACATCGATGATATTGAACGAAGTTTCGGATCGATTAAACGTTGTCGATTGACTTTTAATTTAATTGCATAATCGAATAATTTCAAAAGAATTTGAAGTAAAGCTTTGCCTGATGACATATCATTGATTGAATCCAAACGTTTCAACATTGTTTCCAAGCCTGAATGTTGACTCAACACTTCAGCTAAACGATAGACATCTTCGGGATCATCTTCACCATTTTCTCCTGCATTCTTTTTCGTATCAAATGTTTCAATGATATCTTCAGTTGCATCACCCAATAGACCTCTCATACGATAGACAATATGCATTGGCTCTTGATCATTCTGTTGAGTATCACCTGTTGATGTCTGATGAGAATTGATATACGGCAACCAAACTTTCTTATAAACATCTCGTACAGTTAAACCAAGATTAATAATTTTATTGGCTACTAACAATTCCATGCCATTGTCATCTTCAAGCAACGCAATCAATTCACAATCGGTACAAATCTTATTTTTAATATCACGCATTAATGGACTCATGGCTGCATTATTCGAACTGTACGGATTGCCCATCATTCGTCCTTGAAGAAAATCTTCTTGATTGGGATCTTTTTCGACGACAATAAAGAATTCTTTATTATCTTGCATGGTTTCTTCGGGATAGATCAAATTACATAGACGTTCGAAAATAAATTGTGGTGTTTGCATGTCATCCAATTGAAATCGTTCGATTGTATCAATGCAAATCATCATGAATTGTCGTGTTTCTTGTTCATTACCACGTGTCATTTGTTCGAGTAATTCGAGCATTTTTATTTGTGCTTCATCGATTAATTTCGTTCGTTGAAGAATGAATTTCTTTAATGTTAAATAACCATTGAGAACGATGGCAATGAGAATTGATTTGTATTTCTGTTTGAATTCATCTTGTTGAAGAAATAATGTGAGAAATTCCGTTAGACATTTAATCGAATAGCCAAATGTTAAATTTGAATTCGAAAGATTTCGTTCATCTTGTTTATTGATAATCGAAATTTCATTTTCAATTAAATTCGCAAGATATTCAATAATATTGATTTGTTCATCATTGCATAGAGCTGTTTTCAATTGATTATCATTGGCAAGTAGATCTTTAATTAATTGTACGTATTCAATCGAGAATTTCGAAAGATTTTCATTGCAAATTAAATGTAAATAATCGAGTAGAATTTGTAGAATGAAGAATTTTTGTTTTTCATTGTTTGTACAAAGTGTTTGAATTAATTTACAAATATAAAATCGAATCGTTGCCGATTGTGGACAGAAGATTAATTTTTCGAGCCAAGAATTTTTCATTCGTTTGAATGTTAACGTTCGATCTTGATTCGATAGCCAATCTTGATAGGTGAGTTTCTTCGAAAGAAATTCATCGATATTAACCGAAACAAGTTTTGTGGTTGATGAATTCGTTGTTGGAGATTTTGATAAATGAAGAAGCATGCGTAGACATGGCAGTGTGATCATTTCGAGAACTTGTGGTGTTGTATTTTGTAATGATTGAAGAAATAATTTCAATATTGAACGAAGTTTAATTTCCCAACAGAGATCTTGATCGTCTTGATTCGATCGTTGAATTAGTGAATAGAGAACGAGAAGATCATAATTGATTTCAGCCGATGAAAAATAGGTATTTTCATTTAGAAATCGTTCGATTTTCATTGAAATTTTCGTTGTTATATAATCAGTTAATTGTGTATTATCACGTGTTAAATGACAGAATAGAAGTCGAACATCATGACGAATCTGTTGATTTGTATAACGAATATTATTTAATAATAATTCGTCGATTAATGACATATTATTTGTAATAATTTGTTTGAAACGATTCGACGATGAAACGAATGCAAGTAGAAGAAGAATGCAATGCGATATCGTCGATAGAATACAACCGTAACATTGATGTGTTTTCGAATGATTTGCCGTTGAAATATACGAATGAGATGTTAAACGTTGATCGTAACTTTGCAATTCTTTTCGTGCACAAATTATCTTTTGAATATATTTGCCGAGTTCATCGTAAGTTTGTCGACATTCAGTATTGTATTTCGGTGCGATTTGTTGAACAATACGATTGATACCTGTCGAAAGTGTAACAGTTGTTGTTGGTGGTGGTTGTTGTGGTGTCGGTTGTTGTTGACCATCGGTATTATCCGTATTTGTCACTGTTGTTGTTGCTGCTGCTGCTGTTGATGGAATGATTGTTGTTGTCGTTTGTTCATCGGATGTTAATTTTGCTAATAGAAATTCGAGTATAGGCTTTTGATTGAATAATTGTCGATAGATTTTATCGATTTTCTCTAATAATTGACTGATATTTGTCAATGTTTTCGTTCGATCATCATCGGATTCGATTGGTTCAACATAATTGATTTGTTTAGCTGTAAATATAAAATCAAATTTACAATATTTACAATAACCACATGAATTGCAAAGAAACGGGTCACGTTCATCGTAATTTATCGAACGACATTTATGACATTGAAATACATTTTCACCACAATTCGGACAGATGCCAGGTGTAGCAGCAACAGCTGAATTACATCGTGGACATTGTAATGCCGCCGTATCGGTTATTGCCGATGCATTTGCGTTCGTTTCAAAGAAATCAACATATTCAATCATAAGATTACAAGCGATGATTGGAATAACAAAGTCAATTTTCACTTCTGTCTGTTGAATATTATTGAGTTTAATTGTTTTCGCTAGTAACCATTTACAATTGACACTATTTTTAAGATCAACGATCGATTGTACTTGTCGATTGTTGTAATAGAATCGAATCGTTCGTACGGCTTTATGTCGTTTTATATCCGACATTTTAATTTGAAGTTTCTGTATTGAATAAGCTTGAGTTAGTTTAATAATATGTGACTGGGTTGTAAAACGTTGATCTAATTTAATCGTCTGTAATTTCACTTGTTGATAGGCGATATCAGGATTATTACAAACGAGACAGGGTTCGATTTCGAAATAGTAACCGTTGTTTTGTTCGATATCGATGATCGATGATAATCGTCGATAGATCGATGCATTGGGATGATTTAATAGATATTGATTTTCAAGTTTCAATAGTGATTCTAATTTTGGTAGGAACTCGTTCGTACGTTTATCATCTTTACTTTTAATGATAATATAACCTAAGAGATCGACATATTGAAACGCTTTGAGACCGTAACATGAAATATTCGACCAGAATTGAATGAATAAATCGAAGAGTTGTTCTTGAATTTGTTTATTTGAATTCGTATATAAATGATAGAGAAATGTGTGTGTAAGCCAACGGATTGTTTGTTGAGGATTTTCAAGGAGAAATATTCGAATGAATTGTTCGAGTAAATCGAATGAAATTAATTTCATGAATTGTAACGCAATTGAACACGATGAAAGATCATCGATCGGTTCGTGTTCAGTCGGTCGAACTGTTGATTTACTTGTTTTCAATGTTCGACTTGTGGGTGATGAAATCGAATTGATTAATAAATGAAGAATAAACGGCGCAAGTGAATCGTCAACAAACATAATTAATTCGAGAAAGAATTTTAAAATCGTCGGATTTGTTTTACAGAAATTCTGCCAATTATTCGGCCGTTGAACGCTGATATCTTGACAAGTTTTAAGATGATCAACGAGTTGCATGAGTGTCACATACGGAATTTGTGTTGACACGAATTTTCTCGTGTGATTTTCATCGTAGATTTGTTTTATTTCATCGAGATTTGTCGATAGAACATGAAGATCACGAAGTTTTCGATATTTATCTCTCGAACCGCAAATATACATAAGTAACTTTCGAATTTGTCGTTTGAGAAAATTCGCCTGCGGAAGAATATAATATTCGCATAGACATGTTTGCCAGTCGTTTGATAATAAAAATGAACGAGATTCCATTGTAGTATCGAAGACTTTCTTCATTTGATAGGGCAAACGTGTTGCTATTTCAGCTAACAGCTCGGGATAAGATTCGAACACGTCATTGGCATGATGTTTCGTGTATTGTTTGTAGAAAAATGGCGATAGATCAGGTAGATGTTGTTGTTGATGAATTTTCAGATAGGTTGTTAAATCATTCGATGGACTTTCATCGATCGATTGCTTCTGCAGATATTGATAGACGATTTTCAATGCGTGTAAACAGTAATGAACAAGATTTGATTGATCTAATTCTTTGGCAGCTGTCAATGATAGATGAAGATATTGATCACGTTCATTCATACGAACTTTAAGCATAAATGAAACGTAAACGGTGAATAAACGTAGGAGCATGAGTTGAATTTCATGTTGAGCTGTTCGTTGAATGAGTTCGTCGATCGATGGTTGATCTTTGAGAAATGTCATTTGACCTAATAAACGTTTGAGAATCGAACGAACAAAATTTCGATTATCTTCATCGGATTTCGATGCAAATTCAATGGTTAGAGTAAGTAACAATTGTAAATAGGCAATAGCATTGACACCATTGAGTTCACGATTCTGTAGAAGATTTGTCTCGAGATTATCGAGTAATTTCTGAACAATTAAATGTTTGAAATCGTACAAACGTTGTTCGTAAACCGTTGAATCAATCGATTCATTGAGATTTAATTTAATCGTCGTATTCGAATCGTTCGATGGCGATGAATTCGTTGTTGGTTCGATGAGAACCGGTGTCGATGTTGGATCGTTATTATTCGTCGTTGTTGTTTCCGTCGATGAACTCGATTCAGATACATGTCCATCATCGCCTTCATCGAGACTGTTATTCTCGCTTTGATTGGCATCAGAATCGATATTAGTTGTTGTTGCTGCTGGTGGTGGTGGCGGTGGAACTTCGTCAGTCATACTCAAAGCAAGAGCGTACTGTAACATGGCGTTTTCATCTTGAACGGGGTTAATTGGCGGTGTGTCGGTCCAACGAGGACGAGCTTGTTCTTCCGTTGGATAGATTTGAGCTGATAGTGGTAACGATTGAAATTGTCTGTCAATCGGTTGTTGTTGTTGAGTGTTGAGATCGCTGGCGGTGGATAATTTCGAAATTAATCGTTGAATTTTCGGTTGCATACAACGATTCAATGCGTTTTTAAGGAGGAAATTGATTTGATAATCGCGATAGGTTAGCAAACGAATGTACGAATCGACGATAAGGTTCATGCAAAGTTGTGGTTCATTGAGTGCTAATGAATAGTAAATATCGACGAGTATATTGAGAAGTTTTTCGATTTGTTTGAATTCAATTTGTGGATTGTCGAGTGATTCGAGAAGTGAATTCGTTGGCCGTTGATCGAGAAGATTTAAAAATATATTAACTAAATAAGAAATAAATATTTGCATGGATGCATTTTTCGAAATCGCATCTCTTGAATCTTGTTGATTGAGAATAAAATATCGATTGATATTATGCGGTCGATGACGAGCAATGGAAAGTAAAGATAAAAGAAGATATTCGTATGTTTGAATATTATGAAATAGTTCGAGATAGTTCGACAATGAAAAACATTGCGCAAGAAAATTCAATTGTAAACGATCGAGATGTTCGTGATAATCACAGTCAGTTGACGAAAGAGTTTCTTTGAGTAAATCTTTTGCATACCGTTGAATTTGATTGGGCAATGACAGTTGAAGCATGTGAGAAATCGATTGAACAACATCGGTTTGTTGCCGATCGATGTGATGATGTAGAGCTAATGAATTGGTGAGAATTTGCATTGAATAAACGAGCAAACGATCGGCATAGGCAAGTGTGAGCAGCTGTTTTTCGTCGTTTGTCTGTCGAAATGAATGAAGATATTCGTTGGTCGTTAAATTCGTGTTCAATGCAACGGCCAATGTACTTTCGACATCGTCAGGCCATTGAAATTCTTCTTTCGATTTTCCGTAAACTTTAACATCATCGATGACAGTTACATGATTTCCCTCGAGTGATTGAGCAACGAAAATGGCGAGTTTCTTTTCAGCTTGAATCGATTCTTCTCGTGTGAGACAAAGATCGTACCAACGAGCACCTTGCTGACTGTTAACTTGAACATTCCGACCGAAATATTCGAAATATTGAGGACATTTATCCAAAGAATATCCGCCCACATGAATACGAACACCTGTGATCACCATATTGTCCGAATCTTTATTCGTTATTTCGAGTGTAAAACCCGTCGTTCGAACATTGGCAACGAACATGCCGGGCGTGGATAGACGAAGTTTTAGTTGTGCAACATTGTAAACATCGAGTAGATCTTTACCACCGAATTCATATTCGGTTAGAATGTGACATGTTTCAAAGAAATCTACGGGAAATTTAACCGTGCCACTTGATGATTCGTTACTAATTGTGTTTGTATTTGTATTTGTTATTGTCGATTTACGACGTTTAACAGTTGGCTCTTGTTGATCATCGGTTTCATTGTCGGAAAGTGGATAAATTGAATTATTCGATTCATATTCGAACATATCTTCGTTTAAATCAAAATCAATCATAGAAAATGTTCGTTGATTAGCCGAGATTTTCTCGAGCCAATAATTGGTTTTCTCCTGATCGGCTGCAAACATTTTCAAACTACCATCATCAGCTAAAAGTAGAAAATTCGTTCGTTGATCATATCGAATGCCAACAATATCTTGAATTTTCGATGTTTTCAGCTGAATTTTAATTTCATTCACAGCAACATTCGTTGGCGTTATCATGAGAACAACAGGACTGGTTGTCATTTGTGTCATTGTATAGATTAAACCTGGATGATGTGCAACTTCCGACCATGAACATAATGTATGATAGGTTAGTGTTGGTTTATTCGAACCATTGGTCGTCATTTTAACATCAATCGAACGGATTAAAAGTAATTTTTCGATGTTATTTTCATCGAGTAGACCATAGAAATTCTTGCCATGTACATACGACCAAAACAAGAGTTTCAATGTCGATGAATAGTAAACGGACACACCTCCACCAAGTAGAATTCCATTGTTATTCGTTTCTGTAATCGATTCATGTTTAATATCCAAAGTATTCGTTACATAAAATGAACCATTCTTAGCCGATGATGAATCAGATAGTTGTTCGTAGTAAATATAACCATTCGAAGCCATAATTAAGATATAACAATAATCGATATTATTACGTTTGGTATAGTAAAATGTACAATCACGAACTTTACCCGTTGGAAGAATGAAATGATAGATTGGACTTATTGTATCCGTATGAAGATCGTAGATTTTAATGAAATCAGCTGTTAAAAGTGCTAATTGTGTTTGATTTCGATTGGCAATCCATTGGGATTTAATAATATAATTTCCTGTTGAATCAAGATTTGGTTGTAGAATAATTGTTGGTTCTTTCAATTGACCATTTTGATCGATATTAAATATATGACAATCTTTCAAGCCAGTCAATGCAATGTAATCGGGATTGAGTTGATTCGGTTGCATTGAAAGTATTGTAAATGGAACATTGATTGAATTAAGTTTAGTAAGATTGATTTTCTTCTTTGCTGAATTATCAATTGAAAGATTGGCTTGTTTGAGAAGTGAATTCAATTGAACGATAGTAATCATGGATTGTTTGCCTTTTTCTTGACTGACAACGAGATGTTGTCGATTGTGTTCGATTAAACACATGCCTTGACGACGAATTGAATTCGTACTTAGAAGTTGTTTGATTTGTTGACCATGTTCATTGGTAAATGAAAGTTTAACATGTTCGAAAGCGTTATCTTGTGAATGAATAAGACCTGTTACGATCGATTGTTTATTTTCGTCGTTGACGATTGAATTGCCTTTTAAAAATTCGGAAATTAAATCGAATTTATTTTCGATATTATAAATTTGTTGATAATGTTGATCGATATATGGTTGGAGAGTTTGAAATAAATGAAATGTATTCGAAAGAATCGATGTCGTTTGAAGACATGAATGGAATTCTTGTTGTTTAGAATTAATCTGTCGAATCAATCGACGTTGTCGATTGGTTAATTTCGTTGATTTTTTATTCGTAGTTTTGATTGTCTTTTTCTTAGCGATCGATGTTGTTGGAATAGGATTTGTTGTTGTTGTTGCTGCTGGTCGTTTGACTAAAGCTTGACATGAACCATCTTCTTGTGCACCACAATCACAAAAGAACGAGCCATATTTCGCATAGGATATATCATGATCTCGATGGCAAACATTCGCACAAATTTGACAGATACCAACACGTTCGATCATTTTACACGTGTGACAATGATACCAATGTTGATTGGCATATTCTTTTTTCGTTGTTGTATACGTGCAAAGTTTATTTGGATCGTAATCATTCGATGATTTCTTTGTTTCATCGAATGTTAACATTGTGTTACTATTATCATTATCATCGTCGTCATCATCATCATCGTTATTCGATTCATCACTGTCGAATGATGACGATGATTCATGTAATGATAGATATTTCAATGCAAATAGAATGTCATTGATATACGAAAGGAGATAGACACTGGCTTCGACGAGATTCGAATGAAAAATCGAGAGAGTCGAACGAAGAATTTGATCGGACTCGGTGAGAATCTCGGTCGATGATTGTAACCATTGAATTGCAGCTTGAAATAGATAAGCATGTCCATTGCCTGACCCGTGACCAGCGAGAATAACTAATAGTTGAATGATTTGCGGAAAGCCAAGTGCAAATTTATCGGCTTGTCGAAGTTCATTGCCGAGTTCGATTAAAATTTGAAGTATAGAAATCGAAACATTTTCGTTTATCATCGGCGTACCATTGTCATGTTTACGTATGAGATATTTAGTGAATGTTTCAAGAACGTGTTTGCATTGTTCAGGCGTATAGACCGATGTTTGTTCGAATGGTGGCGGAAGAACAAGTTTGGATAACCATTGTGCAAGTTCGATTTTCGATAGATTAGCAATACGATTGAGTTTTTCAATGGCTTGTGGAAATTGATTTGAATAGGAAAAGATTTTATTGAATAACATTAACATTCGTGCAAAGATCGACAATGAATGATTGGGTTGAGCTGTTAAATAGAGTAGATCGAAGAGATCATGTGGCGCGAGACATTGTTGAAAAATAGTCGGTTGAAATTGTTCATCGAGATATTTGATGAGATCGTGATAGATCTCTTCGGTGAGAATTTCATTTGGATAATTTATGTTAAATAAAATTTCGAATATTGTCTTGTAAATATATTCGTAGATATCGTTTTGAATCGATTCATTGTTGATATTTTTTAATTTAATTTGTTCTTTAAGAAATTGTAGATTGCCATCTAATTGAATGAGTATATAGAGTTGTTTATTATCGATTTCTGAATTGATTGTTAAAAGAATTTGAAGAATTTGTCGAAGAAATATATACGAAAGATCGGTGGTGGTCTGTTCAAGAGATGAATTCAATTGAAATGTAAATAGCTCGTCGAAATCATTGGGTAATGTTGGTATTGTTGATGTTTTCGGTTCGATTGTTGGTTTATTAATTGGTATAATTGAAAGATATTCAAGTGATGAATTGATATTCAACGAATGTTTTAATTCTTGAACAAAGATTTCATAGAATCGATTGATTTCATCGGATGTTGACGAAAGATTTTGTAGTAGAATTTGATAGACAATTAAATCGAATGTTGAATGTGTTGTTTGTGTTAATGATTGAAACCATTGAATATCTTTAAATGAAATTTCTTTCGCTAGAAACTCAGTTATATGTTTATCTTGAAGAATTCGTTTTTCTAATCGAAATAAATGTAATAAATGTGTTGTGTCCGTGTACGTATTCATTTGCTCGAGAAATTCAATCGATGGTGGTAAATAACCGAGAATACGCCAAAGAAGATCGTAATATTGTTTGATAGTTGTATTTGTCAAATCTTCTTTGTTAATTCTTGTAAAATTCAGTTGTTTAATAAGATAATCATAGAATCGATTGTAAATTGAACTGTTGTAGAGTGTTTTCAGTGCGAAACTATCGAGATAATTGGAATTATTTTTCGATACGATTTGATTGAAATGAAATGTAAGTGTTGCATCAATTTTTGATATCAATTGTTGAATATTTTCGATGATATCAATTGATATTTCATAGAAATTAAACATCATATATTCGAATAGAATTAACAACGATAGATTGGGTTTCGTTTGACTTTGAATTTTATCGACAAGTTGAAGAAGAATAGTTTTTCGTTGTTGATTGGTTAATTGATGAAAAAATATGAGAAAGATTTGTAAATGTTCTAGAGCGATGTCATTCGATAGACTATCGAGAAATTTTTGCCATAATAAACAAATCAGTTCCGAATTTTGACGTTTAAGAATGAATTTTAAGAATACAATCAATGTATTTATTGGCAATTGTACGGGCCACGATTGTTCAAATGAAATACTCAAATATTCCAAAAGTAAATCTTCATTTTGATGCGTAAGTATTTCATGTTGAATAAGATTATGTATGAAACGTGGCAATGGCATCGATTGTTGAATTAAATGAGCAAGATTTTCGATTTGTTCTTTATTATTAAGTGTATCTTTTAAATCATTGAGAAGAATCGAATGATTTTCATTGAAATAATTCTTATCAAGATAGTTTAACAAATCATAGAGATCATCTTGATCGAAATAGTCTTCCGAGCAAAGATCCGTTTCCAGACAACGATTTAAAATCGTTCGTTTTCGACTCGATATCGATAGCGATCGAACGAAACTTGTTTGCGCCACCGATGCCGTTGTATTTGTTAGAACAACAGCCGTTGATTCATCAAACAGCGAACTTATGCCGAATGTATCTTCGGACGGTGTGTCCGCTGCTGCTGCTGCTGTTGTTGTTGTTGTTGGCAGAATATCAGCTGGAAATGGTGGTGCATCGGGAATTGTCGAACTTAATTTTCTCGGCGAATTAATTGTCAATCGATTGAGAATAGTAAAAAAGATTTTTAATGTTTGAATCTTTTTCAAATATGCATATCGTTGTGTTGATTGAAGTACTGTTGTTGTCCATAGAAATTTCTCCGGTAGATTTTCATTGTTCTCATCTGAATGTGATAGATCATTGATTAATTCTCGAACTGCAAACATTAACATGGCGGTTAAATGAATCAAGAGATTATTCATTGATCTAGAGATGAAAATATTCAACAAAAGACTCGAAAACTCGTTTTGTTCTTACGGTTTGTCAATGGCTGATAGTTGTCTGATGCCTTTAGTTAGAAGAATGCTTAGAAATAAATGATAATTGAGAAATGTATTTCGTGTTGAATGACGAATAATATCGCCGAATTTAATAGCTATTCGTGCGATATCATGAAGAATTTGATCGTTGGCTATGGGCTCATCATTTTCACTTGTCAATTCAACATATTTCAATCCAATGAGAATCGAATGAAGAACGAGAGTAAAATATTGATTCAATCGAAGTTCATTCAATGGTTCGATGATGGGCAATTGAATTGCTCGTCGAATAAAGTCAAGATTTCGTTGAATTGAATTGAAATGGAATTCTTGTTCGAATTGAATGATATCCTTTTGAAGAATATCATCCAATGTTGTTGTTGGTTTGGAATTTTTTATAGATAATATTTGAAAGATAATCTCAGTGAAATATTGTTCACCGTGAATTTGTTTGAAATAGGAGAGAAGAATTTGACTGAAATGTTCTACAAAAAGGAAAGATAAATCTTCGAAAATGAAAGATTGAGTTTTGCTACTAGGAAATGTCAATTTAGTTGGTCTTTCGCGTTTGTTTTCGTCTGCAGACGAGAAATCGAAGAGAGTCGTATTGCATAGCGTATCCACAAGGCCCATTTCTCGACGAGTGACGTTCGATGAACGTAGACGACGATCTGCAAAATCGAATTCATAAATTTATCTTCTTCTTTTTATCGTTTTACCATCTTTATTTATTTGTGGTTCATCGGATTTCTTTATCAATTCAAGACAATCTTTGATTTCACTGGCTGAGAGAAATGTTTGCGCGTAGCACAAGGATTTAATTGCATTCAATATCGGCAACTAAAATCAAAAACATAACTTTTTCGTCTCTTTTTCGAAACCAAAAATTTACTCGAGTTAGTTCATTGCTTTTCGGTAGAAGATTTTGTAAAAGATATTTTAAGAATAATTTGCCTACATTGATCACATCAGTAAAATAGGTACGTTCAACTATATTGAGAAAATAAAATACAAATTCGAGAAATTGAAGTAAGATCGAACCTCGTGCTAAACCTCCGACAAGATAATGTGTCGAAAGAATCACAAATGAATAGAGAAACTGTTCGCTATTGACATCGGCTCGTACGAGAAGATCGTCCCTAGGAAAAATCCAACAACAATATTCAAAATGAAAGACAACATTTTGCTCAAAACCAACCATCGCAGAATCGATTGAACAAGTTCTATGTATTTATTACTGTTCGTATTGTCGTTGAAAGTTTCAATCAAAGTTTTCCATTCGAATGTTGAATGGACTTGTGTTTGCTGTTGTTGTGCATCACTATCGGATGTAACAACAGTCATGGTGGTGATTCGAATTGTATATTATGTTTATGAACTAAATATCATTCAAAAGTGTTGGTGTTTTTCTAGAGAAAAAATATGAAAGTGTTGTTGTTGAGAAATTATCGGTGCAAACGAATGTAAAACAAAAAAAAACTTAAAGCAGGCAGATACGCAAATAAATAGAAAATAAATAATAAGACGAGTGATTCATTCATTCGCTTGCGAGACGTGTTAAAAATATAGATGTCGCACATCTACAAGTCGAATCGGGCTTCCTTTTCGTTCGATGTATGTACATATTTTTCCATTCGTTTGGTACAAAAAAAAAGAAATACTTATTGATAAAGATTGTTTTTCTCTCTCATTTATCAACGACGCAAAAACAAGATATGATGAAAATAATACTTTTTGTTTGCTTAGTTGCTTTTGCATCTATTCAAGCAGCAGAAGTTTCAACAAGTCAACAACGTAAATTAACTCTACGTGGTCGAGTAGTTTTTCCCGATGTACCACGAGCGATTGTCGATGCTCAAGGTAAATTAATCGTCGAATTACAAGATACATCGCTTGCTGATGCACCAGCACGTGTCATTGCGCGTACGGTCGGCAAATCGATTCGATTTCCGATGGCATTTGCACTTAAATACTCGCCCAAAGATATTGTCGATGGTTTCGATTACTCATTACGTGTTCGAATCGAAGATAAAAATGGCAAATTATTGTACACGAATGATCGACGTATCAGCGTGAAACCAACTGGTCTCACACGAACAAAACTCATTGATGTGCCTGTGATTGTCGTTCGAGGTCAAGACACAGGACCGAAACGTCAATGGCCGGAATTAGTTGGCAAGAACGGTGCTGAAGCCGTTGAAACAATCAAAAAAGAAACCGGTAATTCTCGTTTTATGTGCGTGTGTCTTTTTGTCTTCATTTTTTTCTTGTTTTTAGGTTTTCGAAATGTTGTTCAAATCAAACAAGGTTCACCAGTCACCATGGACTTTCGTACGGATCGAGTCCGTGTTTTCGTCAACAATCAAGGCAAAGTTGCTCAAGCTCCAGTTATTGCTTAAATACCCCCACCGTTTTAAACATTTATTTTAATCTATGCATGCAAAATTTTCTTTTTATCTTTTTTTTACAACCGATTGATTAATCATCCATTGAAAAATTATATAAGAAATAAATGAAATAATCCCGAAGAAACATTTTGCCATGAATGAACTGAAGAAAATGAATTTGACGAAGTAGATCAACGAAGGCATGGCGATAGACACGAGCCAGAAGATTTCTATGATGAGATCGTGAAAATTTCGTTTGAGAGTCAGTTGAGGAAGATTGAATTTATCATTTTGAATAAAATATTCATAGATTTGATCCTAAAAAACAAACATGTAAACATTTCAATTGACTATAGAATGTTTTTTTACTTTCTCTTGAAAGATTCGATGAATCCATTGACCTGATTGTTCCTCATTTTCATACGGAATATCCAACATCGATATTCGTTTGAGATAAATATGAGCTCGACAAGGTTGTCGATTTAATATTGAACGAAGTTTAGTTGGCGCACTGTCCTTAGAGAAAGCAAGGACGAAATTATAAACAGCTGGTACTACAACACACATCTTCAATATATTAATTTTGAAAAAGAGAAGCTTTACTTTTGCCTTTGACGCCCTGCATAACCAAACTTGCACCCTTTGTCCTTGGTAGAATATGATATTTCAATTCCGGTAGACCTTTTTCTCGGGCGTATTTCATGCTTTCCAAACGTTTGTCTTCGGTGTATCTCGTTCCTTCACAGGTTATAATAACCTTACAAAAAAAAAGGAAATTGTTCAATTCAATAGAACCACTCGAAATGAGAATACATTGAAGAAATGATCTTTTGGATAATCATTGACAAGTTCTTGAATATCTTTCTCGAGGATTTTTCGATCTGTCACCCAACTTCGACGAAGAAATATCGATTCAGTAAAAAACCATGAATAGCCGAGAACGGGAATGAATGCTAACGAACGTTTGCCGACGATTTTTGTACCCTTAAGATACAGAAAAACGATTTCAAAAAATTTTTTAAAGATTCTTTTTACTCCTAAAAAGCCGAGATATCGATTGACAACTAAAGCAACGAGCCAATCGATTTCATATCGATGATTGGGAAGGTAGAGTGCATGTTCACGGTTGATGTATTTCGCATCGTTTGGGTCGACATAGATCGTCACTTCGGAATTTGCCCAATACGTATAGAGAAAAGTTAATTCTTAACCAAAAAATTATCGAATGTAATTCAAAAAACAGACTCACGACTCCAGATTAATGAAGCAAGATAGTAATTAATCAATCGATAGAGAGATTTATTCCATGGACGAATGAATATCCATGTTAACAGTTGAATAAAATTGACCAGGAGTCCGCTGACAATAAACGTATAGCAAAAAATTGAAAGTATCAACCAGAACATTGATGTTTTGATGAATGAAAACAAGAAGAAAAAAGAAACGTTTACGTTTGCACTTTAACTAACCGAGTAATTCACGGTAATGACATGTTGCCGTTCTGTTTATTAGTAAAAAAGAAAGAAAGTTGTGCGACACATGATACAAGCCAATCAAAAGAGAAAAGAGAACGCAAAACTATTAACCAAAGCGTTTTAACCATTCGAGTTCCTCTCGAACTTTGATTTTGCCATGCCATGGATTATTAGCAATCACATGTTGTTCATTAGGTAGTAACAACAATTGAACGGGTATGCCGAGTTGACGTAAACTTCGTTCTAACATTAAACTTTGACTGAATGGCACACGTACATCGGCTGTACCGGCGACGATATGCGTCGGTGTACGAATACGATCGAAATAGTAAATAGCTGATTGATTTTGATAGAGTGCTGGTTGTTCCCATGGAAAACTGCCGAGTAAAGCTTGAAGATAGGCAGGTGTATCCTGCATACCCCAAAATGAAACATGTTCAACGGAGCCAGCACCGGATAGAGCAGCTTTGAAACGTGTTGTTTGAGTTATTAACCAATTTGTTAATATTCCGCCGTAACTATATCCACCGACGGATATTCGATTGGGATCAACGTATTGATCAGCAACTAACTGATCGATTCCACTGAGAATATCTTTCGACGGTTTGGTTAGAATTTCGTATCGAATTTGATTAACAAATTCATCGCCGTAACCTGTCGAACCTCGATAGTTCGGCTGAAGAACGAGCCAACCTTGTGCAGCAGCTAATGGTGCCCAATAATACCAATGACCTACGAAATTCCGTACATCAGCACCTGTGGGTCCACCATGAATAAGAACGAGAAGAGGGAGATTTTTTGGATCGTCAACACCCGGTGGATAATAGAGATTGCCTTCAATTGTTTGATTATCATTCGGATTTTTCCATTTATAAGAGTCACTTCGAGGTAGACGAATGTTTTCGAAATGAGCGTTGAAATGTGTTAGTGGTATTGCGGAATTTAAATGTTCGATATCCTGGATAAAATAAGCTTCTTGAGGAATATGCGAATCCGTGAAAACAAAAGCAATTTGACCGAGAGTTGAAATGGAAATCGAAAGATACGATCCAGCAGCACCGAATGAATACTTCGATATACTTTCGCCAAGATTTTGTGAATATATTTGAATTTCAAGACCTGATTGACAAAGAGAATAAACAGAATGATCCTCTGGACTTTGCGCATAATCTTGAATCGCTCCTTGAAGATCTTCAAACCAACGTTTGCGTTCTCCCGTAATTAAACTCAGCGAATAAAGTCTTGGTTGAGTTAAACCAGCTAAACTAATAGTTCCACATAGGAAAAATATATCGGTTCTATCGTAACGTAATTGAAGATTCGTTTTTGAACTTGAATCGTTTGTTAATTGTTTAATTGAAGATGGTTTTTGAAGATCATACGAGTAGATTTGTGAATTATTAAAGTATTCCATTGTAAGTGATGCTGAGAGGAAAATCAATTGACTTGTGGTTGAACTATATACAAGTTCAGGAATTAGAAATGGAACTTGAACAATATCTTTTTTTGTAATTTGTTTTTCAGTCAAATCAAGTTCATGAATAGTTGAAGTTAATGAACTGACATTTACTGTTGAATAGTAAATGGACGAATCATTTTTAGCCCAAGTTAAAGCAGTTGGAAGTTCACTGTCAATTGAAATCGATGTGATTTTCTCGGTTTTAATCGAATAGAAATACAATTTTGGTTCAAAATCTGAATTTAATTTTGGTAAATAGGAAAAATTCAAATCGGTATTCGATGTGGAATTTGATTTCATTAAAAATACGAATGTGTTGCCATCGGGTGACCATTTATATTTCATTCCAGGAAAATATCGATTTGTAATTATGTTGCATTTTTGCATAGTGCATAACCATAGACTATCTTCGTATGTATTCAAATCCCATTGAGGACTTCGTGCTTCAACAAGTAAAAAATCGCCAGTTGATGCTAAGCTAAGCGAACTGATTGTTGTATAATTAAAAAACGCATCGAGTGTTAAATTTGATTGACTTGCAATTAATAGACAACAAGTGTTTAATAGGAAAAAATTCAAAAGAAATTTAGTCATTTCAAAGCGTGGTTTTATTTGCGAATGAGAAAAAGAAAAAAAGAGCATGTTATTCTTATCAGAGATATTTATTTAATTAACATAGGTAAATCTTTGAATTACGGGCCGACGTTTAGCCAAGGCTCGTTTCTTGGCTTTGTCACGTTGAATTCGTTCTAAATCATGTTTGGTTGGATCGATACCGAAACCATATTTAAGAATATCCATTATAATAACAAAAGCAGCAACACTAACTAAAGCAATAATTGCAACATATCCAAATGATTTTGAAACATATTGAAGAACGATCAGCTTTGTTGAAGCGATTTCACAATGTCGACCAGAATAATACTCACCGAGACATTCACATGTGTAATTCATAAGCGATGGTCGACATGGTGCATTGTTTTTACATTCGATATTTTCACAATAATTTATTATTTTTTCACAATGTTTACCTGTCCAACCTTGATCACATGAACATTCGAATGTTGTATCTGATGTTTCATTACATGTTCCATTATTCCAACAAGTATTTGGTTTACAAGGTCGGCGATCATTTTCACATCGAATACCATCAAAACCAGCAGTGCAATTACATTCATAACCGTAATCATTTGTATTTGTATTTAAACAAGTTCCATTATTTTGACAAGGAATGAGAGAATCACACGGAAATGAGGTGATATTACAATTACTTCCGATTGTATTTACGTTATCACAGGTTGATATGACGACTAGTTGAGGTACTGAATGATTGAAAAACAGTATTTGATAGGTCTGATGAGAATATGTCTATACTTACAACATGAATTTGTTGATAAAATAAACTTTTGAATCCGACTGTTATTACGATCAACAACATATAGATTTCCAGAAGTGTCAAAAGCGATACTTCGTGGAATAGATAGTTGATCGAAATTTGAACCTGATGAACCAGTACATCCAACGATACAACGAAAACCTTTTTCGTCTGATCCAATTATTCGATTATTGTAACTATCTGTTATAAAAAGATATTTATTTGCATCTAAAATAACATTTGATGGACGATATAATGCAATTGTTTGTTTTTCTGAGGTGTTTCCTGCCACTGTTATTCCATTGGATTGACCCAATCGAAATAATTGAATTCTGTTGTTCCTCCAATCCGCTACGTATAAATCGAAATTTGTATCAACAAAGATTCCATTTGGGTTATACAGTTGATTTGCAGCAGAACCATTTGAACCTGTTCCAGCAACTGATGTCATGACTGATACGTTGTCACCTAACCATTTCTTGAAAACTTGATGTTGAAAATCAGCTGAACAATAAACGCTGTTCGTAATATCAACAAAAAGGCCCACGCATCGTGAAGTCATCGGCATAATCAATTTACTACTGTTTGAATATAATACTTGTTGAATTGAACTGTTATCACCAACATAAATATCACCATTCATAGTTACGAATATTGA